>Ga0247832_1003886_pt1 | contig 19622 bp, 22 predicted proteins | sample LaCruzMarch2015__10_FD_192407 | JGI IMG/M metagenome (GOLD analysis project Ga0247832, IMG submission 192407) | Freshwater microbial communities from meromictic Lake La Cruz, Castile-La Mancha, Spain - LaCruzMarch2015_4m | ecosystem: Environmental > Aquatic > Freshwater > Lake | place: Spain... | reverse complement strand
CGGTGCAACGCAATGGATGACAGCAGGTGGCGGAATTCTGCATATTGAAACACCACCTGAAAGTTTGGTTGTCTCTGGTGGTCTTTTTCATGGACTGCAGTTATGGGTCAACTTGCCGGCCAAGCAAAAAATGATCTCGCCTGCGTATCAAAATCTTGAAGCCGACATGGTGAAACTGCTCACCACTCCTGATGCAACCACTCTCATACGTCTTATTGCCGGTGACATTGATGGCGTTCAGGGCCCAGGATCTTCGAAGACTCCAATTGTTATGGCACACGCGACTCTTTCACCTGGTGCGCGCATGGTGCTGCCATGGAACCCACAGTTCAATGCACTTGCGTATGGGCTCAAAGGCTCCGGCTTTGCTGGATCAGAGCGAGTGCCCTTTGGTCTTGGTCAAGCAGTCGTGTTCGGCCAAGGCGACACGATGACCCTTGAGGCCGCAGGAGACAACACTCTTGATGTCATCTTGTTAGGTGGCCAACCAATTGGTGAACCTGTTGAGCAGCACGGACCATTTGTTATGAACACTCGGGCAGAACTGCAACAAGCTTTTGATGATTACCAGCGTGGTCGATTAGGAGTAGTCCCTGCCAACGGCATTCAGCCATTTCGCGGGAAGCCTTAACTAACCCGCGGCGGTCCACTGTCAACAATAAAAATATGAGTAGCAGTACACGGCTTCGTCACGGTGAGCCACCGTGGTCGTGTCGTCGTGACGCATCTTGAGTGGCAAAGCTAGTCGTCGTTCACTTGCGCAATTGATCGAGTGATGTATGCAGCAGCCAGCCGAGGTAGTGATACACCTCGCGCTGCAGCGCAACTGGGTCATCGCTGTCTGGGGTGTCTTCATCGGCGTCATCTTCACTCACATCTAAAACGGTGCCCAGCACCAACCGCATGGCATTAATAGCCCGCACGAATCGCTCGAGGTCACCTTCGGCAAACACTCGACCCGGCGTGAGCAGCAGCACCGCATCGTTGAGTGCTGCAAGATGCGTGTCGGCTAAGTCGCTGTGGGTCAGGCGGCGGTATTCGTCGTTGTGTTGTTCGTCGTTGTGATACGCGGTAGGAAACAGACGCTTCATATGCGGCTCGAGTGCCGCTGGCGTTGTGGTTTTGGCAACTTCCACCTCGTGGCGTAGTTCGCCCAAGAGATGGGCTACGACATCACGTGAATGGTTATCAATCGTGAGGCGCAGACCGCCGTCAACGGGCTCAAAAATCATGCATCGTCTCGCTGCATCGTGGCCCATAAACCGTGTTCGTGGAGCCGCTGCACATCGACTTCGGCATGTTCGCGAGAGCCATTGGAAACGACTGCCCGACCTTTTTCGTGAACATCCAGCATGAGCGCAGTGGCTTTTTCCAAGCTGTATCCGAAAAGCTTCTGCAGCACCCATGTCACGTACGCCATGAGGTTGATCGGATCATTCCAGACGATCACCACCCAAGGCCGGTCGATGTCAACCGTGCTGTCGTGCTTGACATCGGTCACCGTTGACATGCTTCCAGTCTGCCGAGTGGTCGCGCAGGGTCGGTTGGCTCGTAGCCTTCGTGCGCGTGGTACTGGGTCGTCCGCTTGTTCCTTCGCGGCTTTCCAAAGCGTTCTCCCATGTGGGTTCTCGCCCGTCACGCACGACGCTTGGCGCCTATGTAGCCCTCACCAAACCAAGAATCATTGAGTTGCTCTTGATCACCACCGTGCCAGCAATGGTGCTGGCCGCCGATGGTTGGCCTAACACTTGGTTGGTTGTGTGGACAGTCGTTGGCGGCACACTCGCTGCTGGTGGCGCCAATGCAATCAACATGTACATCGACCGAGATATTGATCAACTCATGGAACGTACCCGTAATCGACCGCTCGTGACCGGGCGCATTGCACCGCGTGATGCGTTGGTGTTTGCCATCGCGTTAGAGATAGTTGCCTTTGTCGTACTCGCGTTGTCCTCCAATGTGTTGGCTGGTGCGATTGCGATTTCGGCAACACTGTTCTATGTCTTTATCTATTCGTTGTGGCTAAAGCGCACGACTCGGCAAAACATTGTGATTGGTGGGGCAGCCGGGGCTGCACCGGTGTTGGTGGGTTGGGCCGCGGTGACCAATTCGGTCTCGTGGTCGGCAGTTGTGTTGTTTCTCGTCATCTTTTTGTGGACACCACCGCACTTCTGGGCGCTAGCGATTCGCCACGCCGACGAGTATCGAGCCGCATCAGTGCCCATGTTGCCGGTGGTCGAAACATTGTCGCGCACGGTGCGCACGATGGGTTGGTACACCGTTGCGGTCACGCTTGTTTCGTTTGCCTTGATTCCGCTGAATGACATGGGTGTGGTTTATTCGGTGGCAGCAGTCGTGCTTGGCGTTGCATTCATCGCGCTCACGTTTGGTCTCGGTCGCGCTCCGACCACCGCTGCCGCAATGCGGGTCTTCACGTTTTCCATCTCGTACGTCACGTTGCTGTTTTTGGCAGTGATGCTCGATGTGCTCGTGCGTTAGTTCGCAAAACATTGGTCAGTTTGGTCGGGTGCGACTAGCTGAGATATCAAGATAAACAGCCAAATTGAGTAGCCTTGCCACGTGGTGATGACGACTACACACGCAGAAACAGTGTCGACGGCAGGCCGTCCAGCACCCGCGAGTCTCGGTGCATTGGCACGATGGATTACTGCTGCCGACCACGTGCGGATCGGGCTCTCGCTCACCCTGGGTGCCGCACTGTGGTTCGTCGTGGCCAGTGCGGTCGGTGTGGTGTTGGGCTTGGAGCGACTGGATTCATCCGCAGCACTTGTTGACGCTGGGGCATTGACCCAGCTGTTTTCGCTGCATCGATTTGCATTGGTGTTCGGAGTCGCGGCCCCGCTCATGCTGGGGTTGTCGCTGTGGACATTGCCAGCGCAACTGCATGCTTCGAATATTTCGTTGCCTCGGCTCGCAGCTTTTGGTTGGTGGGCGTGGCTGGCTGGCAGTGCGACGGTGTTGGTGTCGTATCTGTTCAATGGGGGCCCCGGTGGCGGCGCACAACAATATGTAGAGCTGTACTTGCTGGGGCTTGGCATCGTGTTCGTCGGGTTGATCGCCCTCGCCGTCGTCGTGGCCACGATGGTGTTAACGCGACGCAATGGTCAACGTCTGGCCAGCATTCCACTTGGGGCGTTCTCTGCTTTGGTGGGGGCCATCGGCATCGCACTCACCCTTCCTGTTGCGATCGGTGCGATCGTTTATGTATGGGTGGATTTTGTGAATGCTCGCGTGGCATTTGGTGGTGCGGGCTTCATCGACTCGTGGCTGGGTTGGACCACCCGCGAACCACAGACCTTGATTTATGTCGTGCCAACACTTGGCATCTTGGCTGATGCTGCCGCGCGCACGGCTCGAATCACATCCGCTCGCCAGCCGCTACGTGGTGTTCTGCTTGTTGGTGTGGGTATTGCGGGGACAGTAATCATGAGTTCGGTAACCCAACAAGCCCATGTTTTTGCCCTCGGTGACACACCGTTTGCCACACTGCAGTCATTCGTGCCGTTCGCACTGTTCAATTTGTTGCCATTGTTGGCGCCACTCGTGGTGATCATGCTGTCGTTACTGGCGCTGAAGGCGGGCAAGCCATCGGTGTCGGGGGCACTGGTGGCCTCATTGTTTGGGGTGGGCATGGTGTTTACCGGGTTGGTTGGCTCAGCAGCAATGCACATTGATGCACTCGGGTTGGTGGGCACTGTGTTTGGCGAAGCGGCACTCGTATATGTGGTGTACGGCTCGGTTCTGGCCGCGCTCGGTGGCGTTGCGTTGCATATTGGTTCGCTCACTGGCCGACCACTGCCTGATGTGCCCGTCATCTTGCTGGCACTCACCGGTTTTCTCGCCACCGTGTTGGCATCACTGCCGCATTATGTTGCGGGGTTCATGGACCAACCGGCGAATACTGCTATGGGCTACAGCGATGCAGGTCTCGTGGGAGTTGCCAATGTTGCCGTGGCCCTTGGTCATGCATTGATGTTGGTCGTCGTCGTTGCCTTCGTTGGTCTGGTTGCTAAGTCGCGTCGCGGCACACCGAGTGCCGATCGCTATCAGACGCAGGTGTCGACATGACCGCACCCGCCCTTACCGCTGGGCCAGCACGTCGCACCAGCACGGTGTTCGTTGCTTCGGCGTTTGTGGCGGGTGCAGTGGTGATGTTGATGGGTGGCATGCTGGCCATCTGGCTTGATTTCCGTGCCAATGCGCCGACACGTGTTGCCGAAGATGGCGGTCGATTGATCAAGGATTGGTTGAAAGCAGACGTTGCAATACCTGAAGTTGTGTCGAACACCATGATGTTCACCTTCGTCGTCGCCTGTTTGATGGCCCAATGGGCGGTGTACGCAGCGCGTCGTGGCGACAAGTCGCACGCCACATTGGCGTTGGCCATCACGTTGTTCACTGGTTTGGCATTGTTGAACGCCCAGATTGCCTTGTGGGTGCAGATGGACATTGCACTTCGCACCGACGCCTACGAAACGATGTTCTACGCCATCACCGGCACCATGTTCGCAATCATCGCCAGTGCGATGGCGTATTCGTTTGTTGCCATGTTTCGTGTTCTCGCTGGTCGTGTCAATGATGTAGACGTCCTGGCCGGTCATGCGCTCTATTGGTACGCCGTGTCGGGCACGTTCGCCGCGATGTGGTTCGTCGTGTACGTACAGAAGTAACCATCATGTTCAAAGTCGGCTCCAAACTCTTCCTCGGCCTCAGCGGTTTTGCGTCGTTCAATTTGGTTGCCTACATCATTTTTGTGGAACGCTTAGCCATCGGTGGTGTTGCACTCAGCATGGTGCTTGCTGCTCTGGTTGGCCTCACCGCCATCGTGCTGTTGATCAACGAGGGCGACAGCGAAACCCAGCCACGCGACAACGCACTCACGGGTGCATCACTGTGGCCACTCATGACGGTGCTCGGCCTCATGCTGCTGGTACTTGGCCTTGTGGTCGCACAAATTTATTTCGTGCTCGGCATCGTGGTGGTGCTTGCTGCACTTGCCGAATGGTTGGTGCAGGCGTGGAGCGAATCGGCATCCGACGACCCTGCCCACAATGAATCTGCTCGGCAACGTTTGTTACACCCGATTGAGTTCCCTGTCATCGCCACGCTCGGGTTGGGAGTGGTGGTTTTTGCGTTCTCGCGCATCATGTTGGCAATCTCCAAGAGTGCTGGCGCAGTGGTGTTCATGGTTGTGGCAAGCCTGGTGTTGTTGGCGGGCTCATGGTTTGCGTTGCGCCCCGCTTTGAAAGGAGCACTCGTCAGTGCCATCTGTGTAGTCGGTGCAGTCGGCATCGTCGCAGGCGGTATCGCTGGCACAGGTGCTGGTCTGCGAACGGATTTGGAAGAAGCAGCCGCAGAAGGGCACTACCTACATCGTGAGTGTGGCGTAGAAAAATCTAAATACTTCGACAAAAAAGCGATGAAGACGCTGTCACTGCGCAGCAACGTTACGGCGATTATCGAATTGCGAAATGGCCAACTCTCAGCGGCAATGGTGGGCTTCAACGAACCACAACAACGTGTCACTGCGTCGCGCGGCAACCCGGTCACATTTATCTTCCGCAACTTTGATGCAGATGAGCGACGCATGGTTGCATCACTCGGTAGCGCCATGGCAGCTGGCATGGCAGCCCCCGAAGCCACCGAGGGTGACGGCCATGCCGAAAAGAACGAGACCTGCACGCAGCTCATCCCCCAAGGTGCCGAGCAAGCACTCACCATTACCTATAACAAGCCCTCGGTCGCCCAGGATGCACCCTTGACCCTGACGGTGCCTGGGGTAGCCGGGCAATCCATTGAAGTGTTCGTGCCGTGAATCACCGTCGCTTGTCTCTGCTGCGAACGAGCCTGCGCCTTAGCGTGACCATGATGAAGTCGCGTCGACTTGCCTTACGTGCCCTTGCGGCTACTGGTGCCGCTGCCTTTCTGGGCTCGTGCGCAACGAATGCCCCGCAAGACACCTGGCAACCCAAAGGCCCGAATGCCAAGATGATCGACGACCTCCAGCAACCGGTGTTCGCCGTTGCGGGAATCATCGGTGTCATCGTTGCCGCTGCCGTTGGTTTTGCCATCTGGCGTTATAAGGATCGCGGCCAGCCAATTCCCGAGCAGACCCACGGCAAGCCAGCATTGGAAATCACCCTCACCGTGATTCCCGCACTCATTTTGGCAGTGGTCGGTGTATTTACGTTTCGAGTGATCTTTGATTTGGCACGCACCGACGACACGCAACTTGTCATCAATGTGACAGGGCAACAGTGGTGGTGGGAATATGACTACCCAGTGCAGAACGAATGGGGTATCACTCAGCCCATCATCAGTTCTGGGCAACTAGTGATGCCAGTCGGCACCAAGGTGTTGTTGCGCGAGACCAGTCGCGACGTGATTCACTCGTACTGGATTCCGGCGTTGAACGGCAAGCGTGATGCAGTTCCGGGTCGCGTTCACACATTGCGGCTCGAAGCCGATGCCCCTGGTATCTATGCCGGGCAATGCACCGAGTTCTGTGGGCTGTCACATGCCAACATGCGCATGGAAGCCGTGGCGTTGTCGAACGAAGACTTTGCCAAGTGGGTGGCTGGTCAACAGGCGGCATACCAATCGCCCGCCGAAGGAACTTTGGCCAAAGAAGGTGAGTCGGTGTTCCTTAACCAATGTGTGCGTTGCCATCAAGTCGAAGGTTTGAAACGTGCCGACGGCACCCTGGCAATTGCTGCCCCAGACGAAAATGTTTGGTCGGGTGCGGCACCCAACCTCACCAAGCTCATGTCGCGCAACACCTTTGCCGGTGCGATGTTCAATTTGTTGCGCGACGCTTGTCGCGACGATGTGTGGCGTGCTGACAGCGCCGAATTCGGCGCAAAATATTTGGCGGGCGTTGATGAGACTTGCCTGAATGTCAACGACCTACGCGCGTGGCTGCGCAATGCACCAGAAGTAAAGCCCATGTATGCCAATCCTGCACTGCTTGCCGACACGAACGGCAAGTATCGCGGCATGCCCAACCTTGGGCTCAGTGAATCCGACATCGACAAACTTGTTGCTTACTTGCTTACCCTCAAATAGGAGACGAACATGGCCATCATTGAACGCCCAGCACCTGGCATCATCGTGCCTGCCCTACCCGCGGGGGCGCCAGCAATCACCCCGACGCGCACGTTCGGGGCGCTGAAGCGTCCAGTTGCATCAACGGGCTGGAAGTCATGGCTCTTCACCGTGGATCACAAAAAACTGGGCCTCATGTACGGAGCTACGGCGATGTTCTTTTTCATCGTGGGTGGTCTTGAAGCAGTGTTGATTCGTTTGCAGTTGGCAGCCCCCGAAGGCAAAGTGCTCAACGCTGATTTGTACAACCAGATGTTCACCATGCATGCCACCACGATGGTGTTTTTGTTCGTGATGCCGATGGCTGCAGGCTTTGCTAACTATTTTGTGCCACTGCAAATCGGGGCCCGCGACGTGGCATTTCCACGTATCAATGCCTTCGGTTTCTGGTGTCTGCTTGCTGGTGGCATCGTCGTCAACCTCGCTTGGTTTCTCGGTGGTGCTGCCGATGGTGGTTGGTTCATGTACGCACCAAACTCGGGCCCAGTCTTTTCACCTAGCAGAGGTGTCGACTTCTGGACTCTCGGTCTGCAAATCGCTGGTATCGCGTCGCTCACTGGTGCGATCAACTTGATCGTGACCGTGCTGAATATGCGGGCACCAGGGATGACATTGATGAAGATGCCGGTATTCACTTGGCTAATCACAGTGGTGCAGTTTTTGTTGCTATTCGCGATTCCCGTCATCACGGTTGCTTTGTTCTTGCTCACGTTCCAGCGCAGTTTTGGCGCCCAATTCTTTGACGTTGCGGCAGGCGCCGACCCATTGCTGTGGCAACACTTGTTCTGGATCTTCGGACATCCCGAGGTCTACGTGCTGATCTTGCCATCGTTCGGCATCGTCTCTGAGGTATTACCGGTGTTCAGTCGCAAGCCACTGTTCGGTTATCCGTTCGTGGTGTTTTCTGGTGCCGCCATCGGCTTTGTGGGTTGGGGTGTGTGGGCTCACCACATGTTTGCATCAGGTCTTGGTCCGGTATCTGTAGCAGTGTTTTCGGTAGCAACAATGGCCATCGCCGTCCCAACGGGTGTCAAGATCATCAACTGGACGCTCACCATGTGGGGTGGCAAGTTGGTGTTCAGCACTGCAATGAAATTCTCGGTGGGGCTCATCGTGCTGTTCACCATTGGCGGCTTGTCGGGCGTGACCCACTCGGTGGCACCAAGTGATACCCAGCAAACCGACACGTACTACATCGTCGCCCACTTCCATTACGTGCTCTTTGGTGGTGCCATCTTTGGATTGTTCTCCGGCTTTTACTACTGGTGGCCGAAAATGTTCGGCAAAATGCTCAACGAGCGACTCGGTTCGTGGAACTTCTGGTTCATGGTCATCGGTATGAACATGACGTTCGGGCCGATGCACATCCTGGGTCTGCAGGGCCAACCACGCCGCATGTACCAGTGGACCGAAGCGCGTGCCGGTGAGGGTTTCTTCAACATCGCTTTCTGGAATCTCGTTGCGTCAATTGGCTCACTCGTGTTGACCTTCGGCATTCTGTTGTTCCTCATCAATATCGCCATCACCGCACGCAGCAAGGTGCGCGCACCACTTGATCCGTGGAATGCCCGCAGCCTCGAGTGGATGACTTCGAGCCCGCCGAAGGAACACAACTTCGATTCCATTCCGCATGTGCACCACCTAGACGAGTTCTTCCATCGCAAGTACGAAGAAGATCCCGTTACTCACACCATGCGCGAGGTAGCAACAGCCGAGCAGATTCTGGCTGAACTAGAGCGCAATGCCGACACCCACATCCATATGCCGTCGCCTTCGTACTGGCCGTTGGTACTCGCCGCTGGTCTACCCATCGTGTCCCTCGGAATCTTGTACTCGATTCCGGTTGCCATCGCTGGTGGTTTGGTCATCTTGTACGCCGTTTACGGATGGGCGCTCGAGCCGTCAGTAGCCGTTGAAGGTGATTACGAAGGGCCATCATCGAATGGCCATGCCGTAGGTACCACCCATGGCTGAGACCACCACCCACGACGCACACGCGACGAGCACAGGACTTTCCAATGTCAAGCTCGGCATGTGGTTGTTCTTGGGTTCGGAATGCTTGCTGTTTGGTGGTCTGATTTCGACATACATGTTGTATCGCGGTCGCGTCTCTGATGGTCCGACACCTGAACAGATCTATGACATTCCGTTCACCTCGGTGAGCAGCTTCGTGTTGCTCATGAGTTCGCTCACCATGGTGCTTGCTGTATCAGCTGCCCAAAAACGTGACGATCGGGGCACCAACTTGTGGCTGACGGTCACCGCGCTCCTCGGGGCGACCTTTGTTGGTGGCCAGGTCTATGAGTTCACTGCGTTCTACAACGAAGGGCTCGGCTTCACCACCAGCCTGTTTGGCTCGAGCTTCTACACCCTCACTGGCTTTCACGGTGTGCACGTAACCGTGGGCATCATCATGTTGCTGGCATTCGTGGCCATCAATAAGCGCAGCCGAGTGCCTGGCAGCAAGTCAGAAACTGTCGAGATGATTGGCTTGTATTGGCACTTCGTTGACATCGTGTGGATTATTATTTTCACCCTCGTGTATCTGATTCCGGTGTGATGTCATGACGACTGAAACCACACACGACACAACGAATCACTCTGCGCACGCAGAGCCGGTTGAGCACGGCATGTCGACGCGTGGCTACATCGTTATTGCGCTGATTTTGGCGGCCATCACCGCGCTTGAAGTGTCTACCTACTACGTGGATTTCGGTCCGCTGTTCCTCCCGTCGCTGCTGATCATGATGGTGATCAAGTTCGTCATGGTGGTGAGCTATTTCATGCACCTGAAATTTGACAACAACTTGTTCAGCTGGCTCTTTTATACGGGCTTGTTTCTTGCCGTTGGTGTGTACATCACGGCACTAGCCACCTTCCACTTCTTTTTGCGCTGAGACCACCGTGCATCCAGGGTTCCAGATAGCTGCTGAGGCGGCCGACACTCTTGTGAGCCCGTGGCGATTTCAAGCCCATCCAGAAGTCTGGGTCTTGGTGGTGTTCCTGGTGGGTGCATGGTTGTATGCAATCCGTGTCATTGGGCCGCTGAGCCCTGAGGTGCGAGCGGGCGAACCCGTACTGACACGCCGCCAAGCAGGAATGTTTACTGGGGTCATTGCGTTGTTGTGGCTATCTAGTGACTGGCCCATCCATGACATCAGCGAAGAATATTTGTATTCCGTGCACATGTTCCAGCACATGGCATTGTCGTATTTCTTGCCACCACTCGTGTTACTGGCAACCCCAGTGTGGTTGTTTCGAGCCATCCTCGGGTCGCAGCGTGCTGGAAAAGTGATTCGTTGGTTAGCCAAACCCGTGATTGCTGGGGTGTTGTTCAACGTGGTGATCATGGTGACCCATATTCCTGCGATGGTGAACCAGAGTGTTTCTAACCCAGTGCTGCACTATTCGTTGCATGTGGCAGTGGTGGCTTCATCTTTATTGATGTGGATTCCTGTTGTTGCTCCCGACCCTGCGATGCGTATTGGGTACGGCGGTCGGATGGTGTATTTGTTCTTGATGTCAATCATCCCCACGGTGCCTGCGGCGTGGCTGACCTTCGCTGAAGGCGTCGTCTACAAGCAGTACGACATTGCTGTTCGAGTGTGGGGGTTGTCGGTGACAACAGATCAGCAAATTGCTGGTGCAGTCATGAAACTAGGTGGCTCGGTGTTCTTGTGGAGCATCATTGTGTTTTTGTGGTTCAAGCGGTTCATGGGCGGTTACAGCCAGCAGCAGAGCTATTACCGTAAACCTGATCCAGTGCTGACCTTTGATGAAGTGACACGCGAATTTGATCGAGTGCCAGCCGCACCCGAGCCGTCGCGCGAGTAATCGGCTCAGCCATCAAAACGAAATAGTCGCGAAGCCGCGAGGGGTGCAATCAGCGCCCAGATAGCAAGCACTAGCCAGGCTCCGAGTGGTGCATCAATAAACAACCACACGCCACTTGACGCGCCACCGAGCGAGGCGTGCACCACCTCGGCAAGTGCACCAGATGGCAAGTAGCGAGCCACGGCACCAAGGCCATCCGGCAAATCATCGACAGGAATAATCACGCCGCCGAGCGCGAGCAAAACGAGGTACAACCCGTTTTGCGCAGCAAGGTTTGCTTCGGCGCGTAAGCGCCCAGCCAAACAGAGCCCGATTCCAGCGAACGCCGCAGTGCCCAGCAACAAAGCCAGCACGAGCCGCCACCACGACAGGTCAACTATCGACCATCCGAGGCCAACTGCAATGGCAACCAAAACGGTGACCTGCACGAGTTCGACCACGCTGACTGATCCTGCTTTGGCCCAGATGAGGCGACCACGCCCAAGCGGTGTGACCCCAAGGCGTTTCAACACATGGTAAGAGCGTTCAAAACCGGTTGCAATACCAGTGCTCACCATTGCGGTGGAGATCAGCGACAAAGTGAGCACCGAGGCAACCAAGCGGGTGAGTGTGATGCTGTCAGGCAGCACTGCGACGTTGCCAAAAAAGACCAGTACCCCGACGGGAATCACCATGATGAGTAGCAATTGTTCGTAGTTGCGCACCAAGGTGGTGAGCTCCATTCGTATTTGGGCCAGCACGAGTCTCATCGGGTTGCCTCACGCACGACATCTTCCAGACGTCGCCCACCTGCACACAACGATGCGATGGTGTCATTGAGCGCCACCTTGCCCCGGTGCAATACCACCGCCCGGTGCGCTACTCGCTCGGCCTCATCTAAGTCGTGAGTTGCCAGCACCACACCGCAGCCGCCCTGCACCAGATCGGCGATAGTGCCGCGAATCATCTCGCGCCCATCGAGATCGACACCTGCCGTTGGTTCATCAAGAAAGGCAATCTCGGGGGCAGCCGCCAGTGCAAGAGCAAGTGAGAATCGCTGTCGCTCGCCACCAGACAATCGTCGCCATGTGGAGCCACGTCGGTCGTGCAAACCAACTTTGGCGACGAGCTCATCCGCGTCGATGCCGCGCGCATACAGGGCGCAATAGTGACGAACCAGCGATCGCACACGGGCGTTGGGTGCGATGCCGCCATCTTGCAGCATGACTCCGATGCGCGCACGAATGCTGTTGTTGATGGAGGAGATATCGGCACCCAACACGCGAATAGTGCCAGATGCTGCACGGCGGACCCCTTCACATGCTTCCAATGTGGAGGTCTTGCCCGCGCCATTGCGCCCCAACACTGCCGTGACTTCACCGAAGGCTGCACTAAATGAAACGGCATCGACCGCCGTGACATCGCCATATCGAATGACGAGGTTTTGTACATCCAATGCGTTGTTGTGTTGATGCTGATTCACTACGAACACAGTAGACATGAAACACTCGCACTGCACCACAGCACTAGCCTTGGCAGGCGTGATAGATGTCCGGTTGCTGCGTTCGCAACCCGACGTGGTGCGCGCGGCCCTTGAGCGGCGGGCCAAGCCCGAACTACTGGAACAACTCGACCACGCCATTCGGCTGGATGTGCGCTTGCGCGACATCGTTGCCGAACGCGACACTGCCCGCGCGCGAATCAACGATGTTTCCAAACAGGTCGCAGCATTGCGTCGGGACAAGCAGGATGCCGAACATCTCGTAGCCGAAAGCCGAACCCTCGGCGAGCGAGAAAAGGTTTTAGACGGGGAGTATGGCGAAGTTGAAGGGGTCTTGCGGGAAGTGTTGTTGCAGATTCCGAATCTTCCCCATCCTGATGTAAGTAATGGCACGGGGAGCCACGACAACGTCGTGGTGCGCGGGCCGCTGCAGATGCCCGCGGCGTTCGCATCGCATCAACGGGTGCCCCATTGGGAGACCGGGGTTGAGCTCGGCATCTTGGATGCTGAACGTGCCGTGAAAATTTCTGGGGCAATGTTCACCATGCAACGAGGGCTTGGGGCAACGATGGCGCGGGCATTGTGCCAATTTGCGCTTGATCGCAATGCGGATGCTTTTGAAGAGATTCGCCCACCGTCGTTGGTGACGACCCAAACCTTGACCGTGACGGGGCAATTGCCAAAGTTTGCCGACGATGCTTACAACATCGGTCGCGATGACTTGTGGGCGATTCCCACCGCCGAAGCCCCGCTGACATCACTGCATGCAGGGGAGATCCTTCACGAGGCGGTATTGCCGTTGCGATACATGGCGTTCTCGCCGTGCTTTCGTCGCGAAGCAGGTTCGGCAGGCCGTGATACCCGCGGCATGTTACGCAGCCACGAATTCGACAAAGTCGAGATTTTTGCCGTGACTACACCCGAAACGGCGAGTGCAATGTTGGATGACTTCGTCGAGCGTGTTACCGGCACCATCGCAGCCTTGGGAATGCCGTATCGCGTTCTGGAAATCTGCTCAGGTGATTTAGGTCAGAGCCACTATCGCAGCTACGACGTCGAGGTGTATGCCCCAGGCTGTGATCAATGGCTGGAAGTAAGTTCCATTAGTTGGTTCAGTGACTACCAAGCGCGACGTGGCGAGATTCGGTTTCGCCGGGAAGGCAAGAAAGGCACCGACTTTGCGCACACGTTGAATGCTTCGGCATTGGCGGTGCCGCGAGTCTGGGCAGCGATTTTGGAAAACTTCCGCAATGCTGATGGTTCGGTCACGATTCCGGCGGTGCTGCACCCGTACATGCGAGGCGCGACCGTGATTCCTGTTGTACCTGCAGCAACAACTCATTCACCATGAGTCTGCGTGACCGCCGAGTCCAATACGAAACAGCTGGCCTCGAACGCGCCGATCTGGCAGCAGATCCCACTCAACAGTTCAGCCAGTGGTACAACGAAGCATTGTCAGCCGGTGTGGCCGAGCCGAACGCGTTTACCTTGGCAAGTGTTGACCACACTGGTTGGCCCAACGCCCGCGTGGTGTTGGCACGTGGTATCGACGCACGTGGTATTACGTTTTTTACCAACTATGACAGTGCAAAAAGCCGTGAAGTTGCTGCGGCACCTTGTGTGTCGGGAACATTTGCTTGGCTTGATTTACATCGCCAGGTGCGCCTGCGGGGCGAAGTCGAGCGTCTGAGCGAGTCGGAAAGTGACGAGTATTTCGCCTCGCGGCCTCGTGAATCGCAGTTGGGGGCCTGGGCATCACCGCAATCGGAAGAGATTGCTGATCGCAGCGTGTTGGAACAACGACTCGCCGAAGTACGCAGCAGATTCGGTGACGGTCTGGTGGCGCGGCCACCATTTTGGGGTGGCTGGTTAATCAATGTTTCAGTGTGGGAGTTTTGGCAAGGTCGCCCCAGTCGACTGCACGACCGATTTCGCTATGAGCGAGTGGATCAGCAGTGGAGCATCGCCCGCTTGGCGCCGTGAATTTAGTTGGTGGTAGACGGCAGAGGTGTTGCGATTGACCAGGTCTGGGCGGCATTAACCAAGCCATCAATAAGTGATTGGGTATGTGGGGTGGGATGCGGGCCTTCCCAATCCCACCACAACGGGCTCGTGCCACGCACCCGAGGTGGCAACTCGAGTTGCACACCACCACTACGCGTGGAGTTCACTGGGTTGTTCGGATGCAAGCCTCGCAACTCTTTAGGGATTCGCTCGATGTCGTCTTCGACTAGATACGCCGGTAGCGCGCGGCGCAAACACGGTGCAACATGGGCGGCGAGTGCTCGGTTGCTGCCGCCGAGCAGCATCGTAGTGAAGAGCCCGCGTCGGCCATAGCCGTGCACGGTGACCACAACATCCACATGGGCGAGGTATTGCGCCAAGGCTGGTGACTGTTCGGCCGTGAAGCGGTGTGAGGGAACATGCTCACGCATTCCGGCTGGTTGATGCACGCCGTAGTAGGAAGCCCCCGAGCGCTCTGCGGCGCTTCGGGCAATGAGATCGGTACGTTCTTCGAGTGCACCACCATGAAAGGCCATAAAGCCGAATTGACCACGAAGCTCGAGTACCTCTTCGACCCCTGGCTGGGCGAGCAAATGCAGCAGATTCATGACGACTGCTTGATGTTGTCGGAGGTTTTACGTTGTTGCACCATGATGACTAGTGCAGCGGTGATTACCACCACAAAAATTACGAGCAACGGCAGAGCACCAATGTCGGCGATGCGCGACACAATGCCAGTTTGCCAATTGCCCAATGTGGAAAGTAGCGGGTCGCTACCTGTTCGTGCGGTGATTGCGATGTACCAGTACCACGTGAGATACACACCCGTCGCCAGCACGAGCATGCTGGATACGCGATCAATTGTCTGCATGATGCCACGGCCGCCACGAACGAGTGCCGATTTGGCAAAAGCAAGTGTGGTGGTGAGGGCTACGACAAACACGCCCATCCCAAGGCCGTACAACGCCACGCTCAACACGCCGGAAACCACGCCATCACGCGAAAAACTTCCCATAACTGCAGTGGTAAGTAGCCCGATAGTGCAACCAATCGAAGCGATGGCATAAACAACGCCGAAACCAAACATGCCGACAAAACTGTCACGCCGCGATGCACCACTTAGTGAGGGCACCCACAGTTTGGGTCGCCAGCCAAACACCATGCGCACCCCCATGATGATGAGTGCGATGCCGATGACCAACGCCGGATACTTGGCATTGGCTTCGATCCAGTTGGTAAAGATTCGGGAGATGATTCCGACTACCACGAACACGACCAGAAATCCGGATGCCACTGAGGTGCCAACCACGATGGAGCGTCGCAGTCGCACACCGACCGTGGCATCATCAGTGACACTCAGGTAGGCGATGAGATATGTGGGAAGCAATACAAACCCGCATGGGTTGACTGCTGCCAGCATGCCAAGCAGTAGCGAGTAGGCGAAACTTCCCTCGATGAAGGCGCTCATGTGGGGAAAATGTCGGTTATCGCTTGGTTCAACACTGCTGTGGTGATCTCACCCGTGAGTTGACGTCGCACCACGCCACCAGCATCCACCAGCAGTGTCACTGGTGCCGTGGCCACCCCCATTGCAGTAGTGAAGTTTCCATCTCGATCAAAGAACGTGTCGAACGTGGCCCCGTATGTTTGCATGAACTTTTCGGCAGCGGCACTGCTGTCGTTGAGGTTCACACCAATGAATCGGATCTGGTCAAACTGTTCATCGGCTGCCACCAGAACCGGGAACTCGCGACGACACGGCTCGCAGGTGGAAAACCAAAAGTTGATGACAAGCGGCTCACCCAGCCACAACTCGGTAGAGACCAGGTTGTCACTTGCATCTTGCACCATTGCGCTGGCGAGCATCGTGCCTTCGGACAACTTGTTCAGTGCGATGCTGCCGACTGTTTGGCTCAAGGGATAGTCGTCGGTTGAATCATTGGAAAGTGCCCAACCCCCGATTACGGCAATACCGAGTGCAACAATCAGCGAAATAACCAGCAGCGATGTTCGCTTGCGCACGTCAGCGAGGCTACCGATGGCGGGGTTATTCGGTAGCGTCGTTTTGTGTCGCATATGCAACAAGTGCCTGCACCGGCGCCGTATCCGACCGCGGGGCGCACGTATCGCATGCAAAGGCGAGTACGCCTAGGCGATGTAACACCCAAAGGTCGTCTGCGACTCGATGCGGTGGCCCGTTATCTGCAAGACATCGCGACGGACGATTCGATTGATGGCGCTTACGACGACCCGCACGGCTGGGTGGTGCGGCGCACTGAAATGTGGGTTAATCACTTTCCGAAGTATCTCGATGACGTCAATATTGAAACATGGTGTGGTGGAGTTGGTTCGCATTGGGCTGAGCGACGCACCCGCATCACAGTGGTCAGTGGTGATGCGGGTTCTGAATCGACAACAACTGCAGCAATCGAGACTGCAGCGCTGTGGGTCCGCGTCGATCTGACCACCCTGAAGCCCTTGGCTTTGTCCGATGATTTTCGCACTCGCATCGGTGAAGCCGCTGCTGGCCGTAAGATTTCGGCACGACTCCATGTCGGACGCGACTTGGCCGACGCGCCTGTACCAATCGCCCAGTTCACCCAACCGCTGCGGTTCAGCGATTTTGATGCAGTCGGACACCTCAATAATGCTGTGTACTGGGAATCACTCGAAGAGTATCTCGGCGCCAACCGCGAGCGTCGTGCCCCATTGCATGCCACCGTTGAACATCATCGGTCAGTCGAACCAGGTGCATCGTTGCAGATAGCGGTCCACGAACTGCAATCGCGCACGGTGTTGCGATTGGTGGATGACCAAGAGACTGCAGCCCTCATTCAACTCGTTACCGACTAATTAGGTCGCACAATGGGCGAGTGGAGCAGTACGCCAACCATCCTCAGCGCGGCCATTTTTGCAGTCGGTTGGTGTGCCGGATGGGTCGGGTTCATGCGTGCAAGACGGTTGCCCACAGCATCATTACTGCCACGCACCGACGGCGTGGCTATGAGACGTTCACCCGTCAGCGTGGTGATTCCGTGTCGCGATGAAGCCAACAACTTGGTTGAATTGCTGCCGAATTTAGGCGGTGTGTTACAGGCCGACGACCAAGTGATTGTGGTTGACGATGGGTCGAGTGACGACACCATCAACGTGGCACGCAACCATGGTGCAAGCAGAAGCATTGCAACCGGAATCAATATCGAAGTAGTGGTGAGTGGGGCATTGCCCATCGGCTGGGCTGGCAAACCCCATGCATGTTGGCGCGGTGTGCAGCACGCAGTTCACGACACTGTTGTGTTCCTTGACGCCGACGTACGACTCGGGGCCGATGCAGTGAATGCGACAGTGGGCGTACTACAGCAGCACCCTGACGCGCTGGTGAGTGTGATGCCGTGGCATCGCACGGTGACGCGAGTTGAACGCCTGAGCATGTTGTTCAATGTCATCTCGTCGATGGTTGCTAGCGTCACCACAGCTCGCGGCCGCCGTCGGGTTGCCTATGGTCCATTCATGATGGTCAATCGCGTTACCTATGTACAGAGTGGTGGGCACTCCCACCAACTAGTGCGTGGTGCAGTGGTTGAAGATCTTGCTCTGGCACGCGTCATGCCTGTGGCAATGCCGCTTGTGGGGCGACAACACGAAGTGGAGTACCGCATGTATGCCAACGGCTTCAGGCAACTCATTGAAGGATGGACAAAAAATACTGCGATCGGTGCCGCCACAGTGCCCCGCTGGTCGAGTGTGTTCATCATCGCTTGGGTGGCCAGCCTGTGTGGTGGTGTGCTTACCTCGCCGTGGTTGTATGTGTTGTCTGCACTACAGATGTTTGTTTTCGCCCGTCGCGTCGGCAATTTTGGCGTGCTGAGTGCCGTGCTTTACCCAATCCATGCTGTGGTGTTCGTAGTGGTTGCCCTACGTAGCGCTGCACGCGTGGTGTTATTCGGCAGTGTCACGTGGCGGGGACGACGCATCAACACCCGTTGACGGAACGAAAAACGAGGTGCGGTAAAAGCGCATCTCTTTGACACTGTTGTGAATGTCGGTGAGCGCGCGATGGGCACCAGTCTTGGGGGCTCGCGAAACCAATGTTTCGGGATACCACCGTCGGGCCAGTTCTTTCACACTCGACACATCAACGCTGCGGTAGTGCAGGTAGTTCTCAATCTCAGGGAGGTACTTGGCGAGAAAACGCCGGTCGGTGCCAATGGAGTTGCCACACAACGGCACGCTGCGCGGATGCGGCACGTGCTGCTTGATAAAGGCCAATGTTGCGGCACCTGCTTCGGCCAGGGTCATGTGCGACTCGCGGATCGCCGACAACAAACCCGACTCGGTGTGCATGGCGACCACGACTGGGTCCATCGCTGCAAGGGCGGCCTCGGGGGCGTGAATGACCAAGTCAGGGCCTTCGGCCACGATGTTGAGGTCATCATCGGTAACCAATGAAGCGATCTCCACGATCACATCCACATCCGGATTCAGTCCGGTCATCTCTAAATCCATCCAAACGAGCACTCCGCAACACTACGGCGATGGCCGTAATCTCGGGGGGTGGGTTTGCCGTCTAACTCGTCGCTAACTGTGCCGATTCGTTTGCTTGACCCAGGGCTGGCGTTACCAGCCAAAGCCCACGAGCATGACGCCGGGCTTGACTTGCATGCGCGGGTGGATGCAGTGCTCAGCGCCCGTGGCGGTCGCATGTTGGTGCCCACAGGTGTGGCCGTGGCAATTCCGGTCGGCTACATGGGCATGGTGGTGCCGCGCAGTGGGTTGGCCCTCAAGCACGGAATCTCACTCGTCAACTCGCCAGGCATCATCGATGCTGCGTACCGCGGTGAGCTGCAGGTCATCATGATCAATCACGACCCTGAACACGACTACCACGTGCAACGCGGTGATCGCATTGCACAACTCATCGTGCAGGCGATTGCACATGTGGAGTGGTCACCTGTTGCCGAGTTAGACGACAACGATCGTGGTGGCGGCTTCGGCCACAGCGGTCGCTAACTATTTGTCGCTTGGCTGGTGACTGCTTGTTACCCCGTCATGGGCCAATTGGGTAATTGTCGCATCATCAACACCAAGCAGGTCACGTAACACCGCAGTGTTGTCCTCGCCGCGATATTTCGGAATCCCGCGAATACGCACATCAGCATCGCTGAACTTCCACGGGCTT
>Ga0247832_1003884_pt1 | contig 19628 bp, 29 predicted proteins | sample LaCruzMarch2015__10_FD_192407 | JGI IMG/M metagenome (GOLD analysis project Ga0247832, IMG submission 192407) | Freshwater microbial communities from meromictic Lake La Cruz, Castile-La Mancha, Spain - LaCruzMarch2015_4m | ecosystem: Environmental > Aquatic > Freshwater > Lake | place: Spain... | reverse complement strand
TAAGGCTCAGGGAGCTCAAGCAACAATTGAACTTATTTCACCTCGTCAATTAGCATATTTAGAAAAATCGAAACAAGGTACTAGTAAAACGCAATTTTTTCAAAATGAATTAAAAAATGAAGAAGATAAAAATGGATTATTGATTCGTTTTAATCAAGCAGGAATTTTTCCTATTATTATAGCTTCTAATCTATTTCCATTTTTATCGTCTTTTTTACGTAATTTTTTTGGAGAAATTTTAATTCTTGAAACTTTCTTTTATTATTTATTAATAATTGGTTTTAATTATTTTTATACTTCTATTTTTTGGGATCCCGAAAAAATTGCAGAACAATTAAGAAAAAATTCTGTTTGTATTATAGATGTAAATCCCGGAAAAGAAACGGCTCGCTATTTAGAACAAATTGTTAAATCAACATCTTTAATTGGAGGATTAAATCTTTGTATGATTTTAGGACTATTTGAAATTACGAAACGAATTTATCCAGGAGAATTATTTAATCTTATTAATATTTCTTCTTTAATTATATTAATTGGAATTATTTATGATATTCAAAAAATATTAAGAGGTTTATATTTAATTCCTTCTAATTTTCGTTCATAAAAAATTTTTAAAACGAATGTTAAAATTTTTTAACATCTAAACATATACATTTTAAATATCATTTATCTTTTAAAAAATAACCACTATGAAAGTACGTCCATCAGTCAAAAAAATGTGTGGGAATTGTCGAATTATCAAACGACATGGTAGAATTATGGTAATTTGTATCAATCCAAAACATAAGCAACGTCAAGGGTAATTTAAGTTAAAACTTTTAATTAAAAAAAATTATGGCAAGAATTCTTGGGAACAATTTACCCAATAAAAAAAAAATTTATATTGCATTAACTTGTATTTATGGAATTGGACTTTCAACATCAAAACGTATTTTAAAAGAATTAAATATTGATTTAAATTTAAAAGTATCTGACCTAACAGAGGGAAATATTTCTGCTTTACGAGATATTTTAGAAACCGATCAATTTAAATTAGAAGGAGACTTAAAACGATTAATCAGTTTAAATATTAAACGTTTAATTGATATTAATTCGATTCGAGGAAGAAGACATTTAAAAGGTCTTCCTGTTCGTGGACAACGAACACGTACAAATAATCGTACTTCTCGTAAACAAAGTTTATTTGCACGTAAAAAATAAAATATTGATAAAAAGTTAGCTGAAAATGGCAAAAATTAAGAAAAAAAATAAAAAATCAGTTGCAATTGGAATTGCAAATATTAGTACAACATTTAATAATACAATTATTACCATTTGTGATATTTTAGGAAATACTCTTTGTTGGGCATCCTCAGGAACTTCTGGATTTAAAGGAACAAGAAAAAATACTCCGTTTGCAGCACAAATTGTTGCTAAAAATGCAGCTACTAAAGCTATTGAAATGGGTATGGAAAAAATTGAAGTTGTGATTAAAGGACGTGGAAACGGACGAGAAACTTCAATTCGTGCATTAAAAGCTTCTGGATTAACAATTCTTTCAATTGAAGATCGTACTGCTGTTCCACATAATGGTTGTAGACCACCAAAACGACGTAGATTATAAAATTATTTAATTTTGATTAGAAAGATGAGTACGCTAACTTGTATTGAAAATTATATTACACAAGAAAAACAACATTTTTCTTCTTTTGTGATAGAACCTCTTGAAATTGGACAAGGAATTACGCTTGGAACAGCTTTACGTCGAATTCTTTTATCCGATTTGACTGGCTGTTCAATTACGGGAGCTCGAATTAATGATATTGAACATGAATTTGAAACTATTGAAGGTTTAAGAGAAGATACTCTTGAAGTTTTATTAAATTTAAAACAAATTGTTTTTCGTTCCTCGTTTTCTTCTTTTAATTCGTTAGGTGAAAAAATGAATAAGAAAAAAGTGAAAGGAGTTTTAAATGTAAAAGGACCTCTTGTTGTTACAGCAGGAATGTTTTATTTACCAAAAAATACATTAAAAATTATTAATCCTACACAATATATTTGTACATTAATCAGTCCTAGAGAATTTTATCTTGAAATTGATATAGAGAAAGGAAAAGGGTACAAATTATCTGAAGAACTTAGAAAAGAAACCGAAGTTCAAAATTTAGAAGATAATTCAAAAGGGAAAACTTTAATTATAGATGCTCTTTTTATGCCAATTAAAAAAGTAAACTATAAAATAAAATTAATTCATGATACTTTAGGTAATATTAAAGAATCACTAAATCTAGAAATTACAACAAACGGTAGTATTACACCTAAAAGAGCTATTTCTGAAGGATTAAAATTATTAATAGATTTAATTTTTCCACTTTTTAAAAATTCTCTTGCATCTTCCTTTGAAATTTTGAACATCAACGACAAGCAAGAACAGCCAGATATAAAGCTGAAAGAGTTTATAACTGAAAAATTAAGTGAAATTTCAGAAATAGATGAATTAGAACAAAATTCAGAACAAAATAAAAAAAAAAAACTAGAATTACTCAAAATAATTAAACTTTATAAAAAAATAGGAGATCAATTTATAAATCAAGACGCTCTCGAAAAAGCAGTCAAAAAAAATAAAAAATAAAAAAATGATAGAAAAAGAGAAAAAAAAAGAACAAGAAAAAAAAGAACCACTAATGACTCCGGGACTTTTAAAAACTATTTTTCCTAAAAAAGAATTTCATGTTCCTAAATGGTTTGTAATAGATGCAACTGATAAAACGTTAGGAAGATTATCAACTGAAGCGAGTAAATTATTACGTGGAAAAGAAACTTCATTATTTACACCAGGAATTGATCAAGGAAATTTTGTAGTAATTTTAAATTCTCATAAAATTCAAATTAGTGGAAAAAAAGAATCCCAAAAATTATATTATCGTAATTCACAAAGACCTGGAAGCTTGAAAATTGAAACTTTTAAACAATTAAAAGAACGAATTCCGTCTCGTATTTTAGAAAAAGCTATTTGGGGTATGTTGCCTAAAGGTGTTTTAGGAAGAGAATATTATCGTCGCTTATTTGTTTATCAAACTGATAAGATTCCATATCGTAAAGAAACAAATCAAAAAACTAACGAACAAGAAAAAAAAATCTACGGAAGTCCTAAAAAATTTATTTCTTTAGAAATGGAGAAACAAGAAAATTGGATTCGTATTAATATTGATTAATTTTTTAAAATTAAACTGCATTTAATTAAATTTTTTATGAATACTGAAAATCTTATTGCCTTATATGCTGGGCTAGGAAAACGAAAAACATCTGTTGCAAAAATTTTTTTGAAAGAAGGATCTGGAATTTTTACAATTAATCAAAAATCTTTTGAAGATTTTTTTTCTGGAGTGGCAAACGAACGCGAAATGATTAAACGTCCTTTTACTTTAGTAAATTTAGTTGATAAATATGATGTAACAATCATAGTAAAAGGAGGTGGAATTACAGGACAACTGGAAGCAATTAGATTAGCAATATCAAAAGCTATTTGTACAATTGATAAAAGTTATCGACAAATTTTAAAACAATCTTTATTCTTAAGACGTGATTCAAGAATTAAAGAAAGACGTAAATATGGATTAAAAAAAGCAAGAAAAGCTTCTCAATATTCAAAACGTTAATCCATTTAATTGTTTTGCTTTTCTACATATAAAAAAGAAAATTTATTTTTCTTTTTTAATCACAAACAAATTTTGAAAAAATAAAAACATAAATATATGGCAAAAAAAAATTTACATCCTGAATGGTTTAATACAAAAGTTTTTTGTGATGGAAAATTAATTCTTGAGGTTGGAAGTACAATGAAAGAACTTTCTGTTGATATTTGGTCTGGAAATCATCCTTTTTATACAGGCTCTCAAAAAATTATTGATACTGAAGGAAGAGTTGATAAATTTGAAAGAAAATATAATATTTTTTCACAAAATTCTGCTCCGAAAGTAACAGAAATATCAAAAGAATAACTAAATAAAAACGAATAAAAAAATAATTAATTAAAACAGTGGAAGTTTAATATGCCTACAATTCAACAATTAGTTCGTTTAAACAGATTAAAACAAGAAAATGTAACGAAAGCTCCAGCTTTAAATTCTTGTCCTCAAAGACGTGGAATTTGTACACGTGTTTATACAACAACACCTAAAAAACCAAATTCTGCTATTCGAAAAGTAGCAAGAATAAAATTAACAAGTGGATTTGAAATTACTGCTTATATTCCTGGAGAAGGACATAGCTTACAAGAACATTCAATTGTTTTAGTACGTGGAGGAAGGGTAAAAGATTTACCAGGGGTTCGTTATAAAATTATTCGTGGACCTTTAGATTGTGCTGGAGTAAAAAATCGTCAACAAAGTAGATCAAAATATGGAGCAAGAAAACCTGTCGCAGGAGTAGTTAAAGCAAAAAAGAAATAAAAAATTATGTCACGTAGAATTTCAACAAAAAAACGATTTCCACAAAAAGATGCAAAATTTGAAACTTTTTTAGTAAGTTTATTAATTAATCGAATCTTAAAAAACGGAAAAAAACGTCTTTCTCGACGTATTGTTTATAAATCATTTACATTATTAGAAAATCGTACCAATCAAAATGCTCTTCTAATTTTAGAAAAAGCAATTCGAAATATTAGTCCAAGAGTACAATTAAAAGCTAAAAGAGTAGGAGGGGCTACATATCAAGTTCCAACTTTATTAAATAAATTTCGTTCAACAACAATTGCAGTAAAATGGATCATTGAATATTCCCGCAAACGTTCTGGAAAAGGAATGCCTTTAAAATTAGCAAATGAATTAATTGAAGCTTCAAAAGGATTAGGAAATGCGATAAAGAAAAAAGAGGAAACTCATAAAATGGCCGAAGCAAATAAAGCATTTGCACAATTACGTTAATCTATTATTTAAATCTAAATTTTCATTAGTTTAGTAAAAAACTAAAAAATGCCAAAAGTAAATGATACATAAAAAAAGCTTATCATTTTAGAATTTTGATCTAATTCTATTTTAGTCACAGGTATCATTTTGTGGCTAACAAGTAAGCTTGTATCTACTAAATCTTAATTTGATCAAAAAATTAATAAAAAAATAAAAAATGGCTCGCGATAAATTTGAAAGAACAAAACCTCATATCAATATTGGAACAATTGGACACGTTGATCATGGAAAAACAACTTTAACTGCTGCTATTACAGCTACACTATCTACATTAGGAGGTGCTGTTTTAAAACGCTATGAAGATATTGACGCAGCTCCAGAAGAACGTGCAAGAGGAATCACTATTAATACAGCTCATGTTGAGTATGAAACTGATTTTCGTCATTATGCACACGTAGATTGTCCAGGACATGCTGATTATGTAAAAAATATGATTACTGGAGCAGCACAAATGGATGGTGCAATTTTAGTCGTTTCTGCGGCAGATGGAGCAATGCCACAAACCCGTGAACATATTTTATTAGCTCGTCAAGTAGGAGTTCAACGTTTAGTAGTTTTTTTAAATAAAGCTGATCAAGTTACTGATAAAGAATTACTTGATTTAGTTGAAATGGAACTTCGAGATTTATTAGTTAGCTATGATTATCCAGGTCAAGAAATTCCTTTTGTATCAGGTTCTGCTTTATTAGCTTTAGAAGCAGTTGTAGCAAATCCAAAAATTCAAAAAGGAGAAAATGAATGGGTTGATAAAATTTTTGGTTTAATGCAAGCTGTTGATGATTATATTCCAACACCAGAAAGAGATATTGATAAACCATTTTTAATGGCAATTGAAGATGTTTTTTCAATCACAGGAAGAGGAACAGTTGCAACTGGAAGAATTGAAAGAGGATCAATTTTAATTGGTGATACAGTAGAACTAGTTGGATTAGCAGAAACAAAAACAACAACTGTAACAGGATTAGAAATGTTCCAAAAAACATTAGATAAAGGAATGGCAGGTGATAATATTGGTATTTTATTACGTGGAGTTCAAAAAAATGATGTTTTACGTGGAATGGTTTTAGCAAAACCTAGCTCAATTAACCCACATACAAAATTTGATGCTGAAGTTTATATTTTAACAAAAGATGAAGGTGGGAGACATACTGCGATTTTTAAAGGATATCGTCCTCAATTTTTTGTAAGAACAACTGATGTAACAGGACAAATTTCTGAATTTTCATCTGAAGGAGAAGAAATCGAAATGGTTATGCCTGGAGATAATGTAACTATGAAGATTGAATTAATTTCTCCAATTGCAATTGAAAACGGGATGAGACTGGCAATTCGTGAAGGAGGAAGAACAGTTGGATCTGGATTAGTAACAAAAATAATTGAATAAAAATTTAATTTGAAAAGTATATTATGAAATTTCGTTTATTTTTAAGATCATTTGATAATGACTTTATTCAATCTGCTTCTGAGCAGATATTTGGTCTTTTACAAAAAAATGAGTGTAAAGTCTCAGGAATTGTTGCGTTACCTCTACGCATTAAAAGATTTTGCGTTCTACGTTCACCACATGTTGATAAAGATTCAAGAGAACATTTTGAATTACGTCTTTATAAAAGATTTTTAGATATAGAAACTTTATCTCCTGCCTTATTAGATTCACTTTTACGAATGGAACTTCCATCAGGTGTTTCGTGTTCTTTAAAACTTTTATCGTAACTAAGGTTCAAAATTTAAAATTTATGGAAAGAATTGTAATTCTTTCCATAATTAATGGAAAATTTTTAATTAATATAAATTTTCTTCTTCATGTGTTAAGATTGTAGAATTAGAAGTAACATAAGCTACACATGTTAATACAAATCCATTACCTAATTGATCTTCGTCTAAGAAAGTTTGATCTGGTTGATCCACAGAACCACTTTGTACTTTTCCTAAACATGTAGAACATGAACCTGCTCGACATGAATAAGGTAATTCAATATTATTGTCTTCTGCAGCTTCTAAAATGAATTTATCATCCGGACATTCAATTACAGTATCTAAATTATGTGAAGCACTTAATAATCTTACGGTATATTTTGCCATGAATATTGTTTATATTAATTAATTAGATATAAATATAGAATAGATTTATATAGAATAGATTTTTTTTCTTATTTTTTATTACTTTCAATTCAATAATTGTCTATAAAACAAGATAATGAAAATAGTAAATCAGTAAAATTCCAATTTGTTTATACCAAAGCCTTGTTAAAAAATCAATAAAGTTTTAAAAACTCAAAATAAAAAAAAAATTCTTTCAAAAACGAAAAATTAAAAAGTTCCAATAGTTGTAGGAATTATTTTTAATAGTAAATACGCAATTCCAGAACCACTAAATCCACCAACAATAAAACCAGAGCTAAATTGAGTCCATCCTTCAGAATTTAAAAAATCGACTAATGATTTTTTTGGAGTTAATTTTTCTTTTGATTGAGAAAAAGTTACATAACCATACATGAAAAGACAAGCTGTTAAAATTAAAATTAAGCTTAATGCTGAAAGAAAACCAACATAATTAGCGACTTCACTATTTCTTAATGGACCTAATTTTACAAAAGGACCTACTAAAAAATAACCATGAACAAAGCCAATATTAATTCCTCTTAATAATGGAGAAAGACCTGTTTTATAAGCAGGTAATAAACTTAAATAACTTCTTGTTAAATTAGAAGTAGTAATTGGAGTTGATAAATGTCCTACAAAAGGATCTCCCTTAAAAGATGAAACGACAGCATATCCTTTTGAATCAAAACTTGAATTAAAATTTTTATACGGAGAACTTCCAGTAGAAACTTCTTCGCTATCTAAAAGAGGAAATTTTTCAGCTTTATTAATTGTCATATCTTTTTATATTTTTTGTAAATTCCTTTCATCTTACTTACTATTTTATTATAAGAAGAGTTTTCTTATTTTCTTAGTTTCTTCTTAAAAGTTCTTTTTTGTTCTGATTACTTTAAAGAATTAAAAAATAGAAGAAGTAATTAAAGAAGATTTTTTCATTTTTTATAATATCTATTATACTGTATAGCATTTAAGAATAAAAAATATAATGACTCTTTTTTTAAATTATTTAATATTATTAGGTTTTATGTTTGGAGTAGTTTCTGCCTTGTATTTAGCATTAAAAACAATTAAATTAATTTGATTGTTTTTATTTTTTGTTTACTATATTTTTTAATAAACTTAGAAACAAATAAAAAATAGAATAAAATTAAAAAGAAATTTAAATTTTTAATTTGTAAACTTAAAATTTTTTAAAGCCATCAATTATGAACAAAATGATTATAAAAGAAACAATTATAGGAGCTCGTAATTTTAGAAGTTTTTTTATTATTTTTCTTTTATTAATAGGAGGTCTTGGATTTTTTTTAGCTGGATTATCAAGCTATCTGAATACTAATTTATTAATTGTTACTGATACAAGTGAAATTAAATTTATTCCTCAAGGTATTGCTCTTCTTTTTTATGGAACTGGAGCTCTTGGAATTGCTTTTTATTTACTTTTTTCAGCTATTTTAAATATTGGAAGTGGCTATAATGAATTTTCTAAAATAGAAAATATAGTTCGTATTGTTCGATTAGGATTTCCCGGAAAAAATAGAAGAATATTTTTATCGTATGAATTTAAAAATATTCAAAAAATTAAATATCTTGTAAAACAAGGTTTAAATCCTAGATGTAATATTTTATTAGTTTTAAAAGATAAAAGAGAAATTCCATTATTTCCTGCTCAATTTTTATTAAATCCAAGTGAAATGGAAAAAAAAGCAATTGAATTGTCAAGTTTCTTAATGATTCCAATTGAAAATGTGATTTTATGAAATTTCCTATCTTAATAAAAAAAAAACAAAAGTCTTTTCCGATTAAAATTATTTGACATTTTCAAAAAAGTAGGTATACTAATTTTGTTGATTAAAAAGAAATTTCTTTTTTGGTTAAAGTGAATTTGATCAATATTCATATTCCTTTGTTTTTTTGCGGGCATGGTTTAGTGGTAAAACGTTAGCCTTCCAAGCTGAATATGACAGTTCGATTCTGTCTGCCCGCTTTTTTATTATTTTCGTTTTTATATCTTTTAAAAGGTTTAAAAAAAATATAGTTGCTTTAATTTTATTTAAAAAGAAAAAGATTATACTAAAGAAAAGAAAAAATTATTTTTTATTTCTTTTTATAAATTTTGTAAAAATTTGAATTTTTGAAATTTTAAGAGATTTAATAAATTTCTTATATACGAAATTCAAAATTATCAATTCAGAGTGACAAAAGAAGAAGTTTTACTACAAAAATTAGTAAAAACATGTCTGGTGGATCTACAGGAGAACGTCCTTTTACGGATATTTTAACAAGCATTCGTTACTGGATTATTCATAGTATCACAATTCCAACTCTTTTCCTTTCAGGATGGTTATTTGTTAGCACAGGTTTAGCATACGATGTCTTTGGAACGCCAAGACCGGATGAATATTTTACACAAGACCGTCAACAAGTGCCATTAGCAAATGAACGTTTTAATGCAAATCAAGAATTAGAAGATTTAAAATAAAAATTTAATATGAATAAAAACTTTAATCGCTCAGTAGCTTATCCGATTTTTACTTTTCGTTGGTTAGCCATTCATGGATTAGCAGTTCCAACTGTTTTCTTTTTAGGTGCTATTACTTCAATGCAATTTATTCAACGTTAATTTTATCGTTGAATAAATTTTTCCTACTTTCTAATTTTCTTATAATTTAGAAACTACATCATTAAATTAATTAAAATCTTTTTTATGACAGGTCCAAATCCTAATCTTCAAGCTGTTGAATTAAACAGAACATCTCTTTATTGGGGACTTCTTCTAATTTTTGTTCTTGCAGTTTTATTTTCGAGTTATTTTTTCAATTAATAATTAACTATTTTTTGTATTTTTATGGCAGATACTAATCGACGTATACCTCTTTGGATAATTTCAACATTTGGAGGACTAGCAGTTTTTACAGTTGTAGGTCTTTTTATTTATGGATCATATTCTGGATTAGGATCTTCTTTATAGTTTTTTCATTAAAACAGGAACAAGAAGAACTTAAAAATTTAAGAAAAAAGAAAGAAAAAAAGAAAAGTTATTTTCTTTTTTATGAGGTTTATTCCACACTTTCTTTTTCAATATAAATAAATAAAAACGCCATTGCAATTCCAGGTAGAAAGATTCCAATAATAGGTACAAGTATAGATGGGAAATAAGGAGCAATCATTGTTAACCTTTTTCTATTAATAATGTAATTATTATAGTATAATTTTCTCACTTTTCATTTAATATTTTATTTTTTGAATCTCATCTATTTTAAATTAATGAAAAATAAAAAAATAAAATTAGTTACAAATGTGAAAGTTTTGAGTTTAAATTTATTTAAACAAGTTTATAATATTTGGCAAAAATTATGACAATTTCTCCAAAAGTGATCGATTCAATGCGACAATTTGCTGAAAATTATGCAAAATCAACAGATACCTTTTTTTGTATTGATCTTGAAGTTACTTCCTCAGTTATTCAAGGATTAGCAAAAAATAAAGAACTCTTTGGTGCTCCTTTATGCCCATGTCGTTATTATGACAATAAAGAAGATGAAATTAGTTTAGCTTACTGGAATTGTCCTTGTGTTCCAATGAGAGAAAGAAAAGAATGTCATTGTATGTTGTTTTTAACACCTGAAAATGAATTTTCTTCCACTGAACAAACATTTCCTATAACTTCTTAAATACAAATGAAGATTCAAGAAATAAGAAAATATTTTCTTTTTCAATATTGAAATTTGTACTCTAATTCTTTTTTTTTCATTTTTTTTAGTTACTAATATCAATAAATATAAATATATGACAGCTTCATTAGCTAATTTTTTAGGAAGTTTATTTGCAGGAACAATTTTAGTTATTATTCCAATTACTTTGGCCTTAATTCTAGTTAGTCGTTTAGATCCTCTTTCTCGTGACTAAAAAAAAAATTTTTTGATCAATTTATTAAATCAAATGTTTTCTCTTATTTTTTTCAATAAATTTGTGTATAAACTTTAGAAATTAGTTCAAAAATACAAAAACAAAAAATGAAACTATATAAAAAAAGAAAAGAATAGCAATAACCTTTTATGTTTAATATTATTATCGAACCAGCCTTTCTTTTGGGAGGAGTATTTGCTTTTGTAATGATTGCTTTATATTCTCTTCGTTTTGTTTATCCACAGTTAGCAACTGATTGGGATATTTTTTTGACAACCTTAGGAATCGTATACAGTTCGATTTTAATTATTCATGGATGGAGATTGGATCCGATTCTTTTGTTTAGTCAAGTTTTATTAATCTTTATTTCGTTTTCTTTTTGCTGGATTTTAATTCGTCAAAGAGAAATTATTCGAAGATTAGTAGATCCAAATTAAAAAATTTTATTTTTTGTTTTATTTTCTTTTATTTAAAATATTTTCTTTTTATTTATGTTAACTTTAAAATTATTTGTTTATACAACTGCTTTCTTTTTTATTACTATAGCTGTTTTTGGATTACTATCAAGTGATAGCTCACGTAATCCAAGTAATAGATAAACCTTTGCTTTGCAACATAATGAAAAAAGAAAGAAATCTTTTTTCTTTCTTTTTAATTATTCATTCTAATTTTTTAACTTTACTGAAGTTTTTTTTAACTTCTTAAAATTTTCAGTACTTGTGTTTAACTGTGAGTATTAGTAAATAAATATTACAAATAATGGGAAAAGTCTATAATTGGTTCCAAGAAAGACTTGAAATTCAATCAATTGCTGACGATATTTCAAGTAAGTATGTTCCTCCTCATGTAAACATTTTCTATTGTTTAGGAGGAATTACGTTTGTTTGTTTTTTAGTTCAAGTTGCAACAGGGTTTGCAATGACATTCTATTATCGTCCTTCTGTTGCTGATGCTTTTGCGTCAGTGGAATATATGATGACACAAGTTAATTTTGGATGGTTAATTCGTTCAATTCATAGATGGTCTGCTAGTATGATGGTATTAACAATGATTTTACATGTTTTCCGTGTTTATTTAACAGGAGGATTTAAAAAACCACGTGAACTTACTTGGGTAACTGGTGTTATTTTAGCAGCAGTAACAGTTTCATTTGGTGTTACTGGATATTCATTACCATGGGATCAAGTTGGATACTGGGCATGTAAAATTGTTACAGGTGTACCTGATGCTATTCCAGTTGTTGGAACATCATTAGTTGAATTATTAAGAGGAGGTTCTAGTGTAGGACAAGGAACGTTAACACGTTTTTATAGTTTACATACTTTTGTTTTACCATTAATTACAGCTGTTTTAATGTTAGCTCATTTCTTAATGATCAGACAACAAGGAATTTCTGGGCCATTATAATTAAAAAAATTTATTTATCTTATTAATTTATTAAGCTTTATTATGTCTGTTATTAAAAAACCTGATTTAACTGATCCAAAATTAAGAGCAAAACTAGCAAAAGGAATGGGACACAATTATTATGGTGAACCTGCTTGGCCTAATGATCTTCTTTATATTTTCCCTGTAGTTATTTTTGGAACATTTGCATGTGTTATTGGATTAGCTGTTTTAGAACCATCAAGCTTTGGGGAAAAAGCAAATCCATTTGCAACACCTTTAGAAATTTTACCTGAATGGTATTTCTATCCTACATTTAATTTATTACGTGTTTTACCTAATAAATTATTAGGGGTTCTTTCAATGGCTGCTGTTCCTGCAGGATTATTAACAGTTCCTTTTATCGAAAATGTAAACAAATTCCAAAATCCATTTAGAAGACCTGTTGCTATGGCTGTTTTCTTTGTTGGAACTTTTGTTGCAATTTGGTTAGGTTTTGGAGCTGCTATGCCAATTGATAAAGCTATTACACTTGGGCTTTTTTAATTCTTAATTACCTAAAAAAATAAAAAAGAAAAAATTTGTTTTTTCTTTTTTTTTATTTTAATATGATTATTGTTTGTCGATAATCTAATGGCTCTGTAGCTCAGTTGGTTAGAGTGGGGGACTCATAAGCCTCAGGTCGCAGGTTCAATTCCAGCCGGAGCCATTTTTTTTATTTAAAACAAATCATTTCTTTAGAATTCATTTTTTACTAATTTCTCCTGTACCTCTTTAGATCAAACATTTTCAATTGGAAAGGTTCGGAGAGATGGCAGAGTGGTCGATCGCGATGGATTGCTAATCCATTGTACATTTTACTATGTACCGAGGGTTCGAATCCCTCTCTCTCCTTTTTATTTTTCAGTCTTTTTGCTAAAAAAAAAATATAGATATATACTTCAATATAGCTTTTAGGGTTTGTAGTTCAATCGGTTAGAGCACCGCCCTGTCACGGCGGAAGTTGCGGGTTCGAGTCCCGTCAATCCCGTTTATTTGGTTGATTTAACATAGAAATCTTTTAATACAAAAAAAGATAACAAGATAAAAAAGATTTTCCTAGTTTTTTCTAAAAAATTTTCATCTTATAATAATCTCTACATACTATCTTCTACTAGCCATTTATTTTGAAATAATTAAATTATTTTAATTAATAAAATAAATATTTTAATTTTTATAAAAACAAATTTTTTAATGATATCTGATTTTAAATCATCTTTTTCTTCTTTTTTTAATACAAAAATTTTAAAAACAATTTCTTTTGTTTCCCTTTTTTCTCTTTCTTTCTTTTTTCAGACAGAAATAAATCCAGCTAATGCAGATTTTAATGTTTTAACAACTTGTAAAGAATCTCCTGCTTTTCAAAAACGTTTAAATACATCAGTTAAAAAATTAGAAAATAGATTAAAACTTTATACTCCAGAAAGTAAAGAAGCAATCGCTTTAATTAAAGAAATTGAAAAAACAAAAGGAAGATTTGAACGATATGGAAATTCAAATCTTTTATGTGGAAAAGATGGATTACCTCGTATTATTGCTAGTGGACAATGGGATCATGCAAATGAATTTATTATTCCAGGACTATTATTCCTTTATATAACTGGATGGATTGGATGGGTCGGAAGAAAATATGTACGTTATGCAAGTCAAACGGATGATCCTTTTGAAAATGAAATTATTATTAATGTACCTGTAGCTTTAGCGATCATGACATCTGGGTTTTTATGGCCAGTTGATGCTTGGAAAGAATTTGTAACTGGAGATTTATTAGCTTCAGATGATGATGTAACTGTTTCTCCTCGATAAAAAATATCAACTAATAGATCTTTTTTATTTTTATTTATTTATTTTTTTATTTTCTTATTTATGAATTATTTTTTAAAATATCTTTCAACAGCTCCTGTATTATTAACTGCTTTATTATCAGTAACATCTGGTTTTATTATGTTTATTAATTTTATTTATCCAGATCCTTTAATTTTTCCTAGTTTTTAAAAAAAAAGAAATTAGATTTGATCTTTAATACTCACTTCTATATCAAAAGAAGAAAATTAAAATTAATTTTCTTCTTTTTTAAAGTCAATTAATTAATCGAAACAAAATTATTTAATTGAGAATCTAAAATTGATGTTTCTTCTTCAATTTCAGAAACTGTTTTTTGTAATTCCGGAGCAATTAAGGTAAATAATGAGGATTTTCTAGTATTAAAAACAGTTTCACCAGATGAGAAATAAGAAATATATTGTTTTGCAATTACTCTTAATTCTTTTCCACTTAATTCTTCTTCTAAAAGAATTTCATCAACAATTTTTTCAGTTCCTGGTCGAATATTTTCTAAAAATGAAAGAACATCATTATATGTAACATCAACAAAATTTGTTGTAAAATTATCGATAATATTATTTAATTCTTGTTTTACATCACTTCCTAAAAAATAAAGATTTCTTTGTTGAGCTTGTTGTTTTAATTCTTGAAGCCTTCCCATAGCATAACGTAAAATCATAATACGTAAAAGTCGTGTCATTTGGGCAATATCTTGTTGCGCACCAACAGAGCATTCTCCAGAACCACCAATCAGTTCTTCATAAGCACGTCCACCCATACCAATTAAAATTTGATTTAAAAATAAATTTCTAGAGTTATACTGACTTGGTGAAGACATTGTCCAAGTTGTTCCTTGATTTCTTCCTCTTGGAACAATTGTCACTTTTTCTATTCCTTCATTTTCATTTAATACACTAGCAATAAAAGCATGTCCTAATTCATGGAAACCAGTTAATTGACGTCCTCTAACGCGATTCATTTGTTTTCCTTCTAAACCAATTACAATACGATCAACACAGGTATTAATTTCATCCATAGAAATAGCTTCTTTATTTAATCGTGCAGCTAAAATAGCCGCTTCATTTAATAGATTAGCTAAATCAGCACCAGAAAAGCCAAGTGTTCGTTGCGCAATACGTGCTACAGAAACTGAGGGGTCAAATTTTTTTCCACGTGCATGAACATTTAAAATAGATTGACGTTCTTTTAAATTAGGATTATTAATTGTTATTTGTCGATCAAATCTTCCAGGTCTTTTAATAGCAGGATCTAAAACATCAATTCTATTTGTTGCTGCAATAACAACAATTCCAGAATCAACTTGAAATCCATCCATTTCCGTTAAAATTTGATTTAATGTTTGTTCTCTTTCATCATTTCCTCCTCCCATACTTGTATTTCCTGAACGAGTACGCGCAATAGAATCGATTTCATCAATAAAAATAATAGAGGGTTGTAATTCACGAGCTTTTTCGAAAAGTTCTCGAACTCTTGCTGCTCCAACTCCAACTAATAATTCAACAAATTGAGAACCAGCAACTTTTAAAAAGGGAGTCCCAGCTTCTCCCGCAATAGCTTTAGCAAGTAAAGTTTTTCCAGTTCCAGGTGGTCCTCCTAATAAAACACCTTTAGGTACTCTAGCTCCTAATTTAACGAAACTCTCAGCATCTTTTAAAAATTTAACAACTTCTTGTAATTCTTCTTTTGCTTCTTCATTTCCTGCAACATCTTCAAATTTAGTTTTTGTATCACTAATAACTTGAAAAACATCTTGATCTAAACCAACAAAATCTGAAAAAGGATCCATTGGATCAGAAGCTTCAGTTGGTTCATAAAAATCTTCAGAAAAATTTTCCCATGTTCGTTCTAAAATAGTTAAAATTTTATCTGAAAAAAAAATAAAAAATAAAGAAATCAGTACAAATCCAACAATAGTTGGAATGGAAAAGGAAAAGAGTGCTAACTGCAATTGAGTAAGCGAAAATAGGTCTATTTGTGCCATATCTATATATATATATTAATTCATTTTAATTTGTTCAATCTGGAAACTAAAAGAAAAACATTATGTTTAAACTTTTCTCACTAAATTATTTTTTCTTAGATATATAAGTATGGTTTTTTTCTTTCTTTTTCCAACTACGCTTATCTTAATATACTTTTTGTTTTATTTTAATTGAATATAATCTTGTTATCTTAATTTATATTTTTATAATAAAGAAAAAAAAAAAAAAAATTTATTTTTTTTTTTTTAAAATAAAGATAATACAAAATATATTATTACTATTTTTATGATACAAAAAGGATCAAAAGTACGTATTCTTCGTAAAGAATCATATTGGTACAATAAAGTTGGGGTTGTGGTAAGTATTGAAAAATCTAGTGCTATTCGTTATCCAGTTGTTATTCGTTTTGAAGCAGTAAATTATAGCGGAACAAATACAAATAATTTTTCTTTACAAGAAATTGTAGAAGTTTAGTTTGGTTTCTGATTTTCTCACTTTTTTATTTATAAAAAGGGGAATTTGGTTCCTATGAATTAATTAAAGAGATTGTTTAAAATATGAAAAAAACAAAATTTGTTTTTTTCATATTTTTAAAGACTGAAAGAACTTTTCGTTCAAAAAATATTAACTTTCTAGTGCACTCCAGTCAACATCAACATTTTCTAAAATTAATGATGAGTTATAAATTTGTAAAATAATTAATAAAAAAACTAAAAATAAAGCCATAAAAAGTCCCATAATCGGTGTAGTTCCCCAATTTGGAGCCACTTTCCCGTATTCAATATTTAAAGGCTTTAGAATTTCACCTAAACGAGTTTTTAATGCCATAGAAATTTATTTAAAATAATTTAAAAGAAAAAGAAAAATATGAATTTTGATACAACTTTTATTGCTTTCGGAATTGCTGCCTTAACCATAGGTATAACATTATTGGCTATTTATAGCTCTTTTGGACCAGGTTCCGAAAATTTAATTGATCCTTTTGAAGAAGATGCTGACTAAAATGTGAGTAAAAATTATGTACGAATAATTTTTGGTGTTTCACGGAAAAAAGCAGAGAAAAAAAGAACTACTAAAGTTCCAATTAATAAAAAAGTATAAACTAATGCTTCCATATGTTTTGATTTAAATAAATATTATGTTTGAAGTGAAACAAAGATGAAAAAATTTAAAATAAATCAATAAAAAAACTAAAAATTTTTTTATTGATTTATATAAAATTGAAAATTAATTATTTTTTTAATTAAACACTTCCTTTACGTGGTGTTGTTAAATCTCCAATTTTTGCAAAAGCTCCAAATTCAACTTGTTCAGTAACTTCTGGTCCAATTCCAGTAAATACATCTCTGAAAATAGTTCTTGCTCCATGCCATAAATGCCCAAAAAAGAATAATAAAGCAAAATTAGCATGTCCAAAAGTATACCATCCACGTGGACTGCTTCTAAATACTCCATCTGATTCAAATGTAGTACGATCAAATTCAAAAACTTCTCCTAATTGAGCTTTTCTTGCAAATTTTTTAACTGTTGGAGCATCTTTAAATGTTTGTCCATTTAATTTTCCACCATAGAAGCTTACATTTACACCAACTTGTTCAATACTATATTTTGATTCAGCTCTTCGGAATGGAATATCTGCACGAATAATTCCATCTTTATCAACTAAAATAATAGGGAAAGTTTCAAAAAATGCTGGCATACGACGAACAGTTAATTCTCTTCCTTCACGATCTCTAAAAATTGGATGTCCTAACCATGTTTCAGCAATTCCATCACCTTTATTCATAGATCCTGAACGGAATAATCCTCCTTTTGCTGGGTTATTTCCAATATAATCATAGAAAGCTAATTTATCAGGAATTTGAGACCATGCGTCAGTTTCTGATGCACCTTGTGAAACAGCTACTTCTACTCTTCGTTCAATTTCTTGTTGGAAATATCCACTGTCCCATTGATAACGAGTTGGACCAAATAATTCAATTGGAGTTGTTGCTGATCCGTACCACATTGTTCCTGATGTAACAAATGCTGCAAAGAAAACAGCAGAAATACTACTTGATAAAACTGTTTCAATATTTCCCATTCTTAATGCACGATATAAACGTTGAGGTGGTCTTACTGTTAAATGAAAAGCTCCAGCAATAATTCCTAACGCTCCCGCAGCAATATGATGAGAAGCTACACCACCTGGATTAAAAGGATTGAATCCTTCTGGTCCCCAAGCTGGAGTAACAGGTTGAACTCTTCCAGTAAGTCCAAATGCATCTGAAACCCAAATTCCTGGTCCAAATAAACCTGTAACATGGAAAGCACCAAAACCAAAACAAAGAATTCCTGATAATAATAAATGGATTCCAAAAATTTTAGGTAAATCTAAAGCTGGTTCACCTGTACGTGGATCTTGGAAAAGATCTAAATCCCAATATACCCAATGCCAAATTGCAGCTAAAAATAACAGACCTGAAAGAATAATATGTGTTAAAGCTACTCCTTCAAAACTCCAAATCCCAGGAGTACTTGAACTTTCACCTGTAATAGTCCATCCTCCCCATGATTCAGTAATTCCTAATCTTGCCATAAATGGAAGAACAAACATTCCTTGTCTCCAAATTGGATTTAAAACTGGATCCGAAGGGTCAAAAATTGCTAATTCATATAAAGCCATAGATCCGGCCCATCCTGAAACTAATGATGTATGCATTAAATGAACTGCAATTAAACGTCCAGGGTCATTCAATACAACTGTATGAACACGATACCAAGGTAAAGCCATGTTTTATAAACTTATTTTTAAAAATTAAAAAAATTATTCCTTTCTTACTTCTCGTTTTTTCTACTTCAGATATACTTTTTTATAAAATTTTTTTGTTTGATTTTTCTTTTAGTATAATTTTTATTTTTTCTAAATCAAAACAAAAAAAGATAATTTTTTGTTTTTCACTTTATAATGCTTTTTTATAAGAAAAATATGCAATAAAAGCTGGTCCAATTGAAACAATAATAAAGGTTGTAAGTAATTGAGTAATAACTGTTAAATTCATTTGACAATTTTCTTTTTCTTCATCATTTAATACACTCTCTTTTTTCTTTTTATTATTTGTTCTATTATATTGTATGTGTAAATAAAGAATATATTTTCTTTTTGGGTTACTAACTCAACGGTAGAGTACTCGGCTTTTAACCGATAAGTTCTGGGTTCGATTCCCAGGTAACCCACTTTATCTGAAAGCAATTATTTGTCAATCAATTTTTATTGAGAAAAGTTATTGTAGTTTTAATTTTCTTTTTTTTAATAAACTAGAAATGTTTTGATAATAATTGTTTACTAATTTTAATAAAAAATAATTAACAATACAAAGAACAAAAAAATAAAGAAAAGCTAAAAAAAATTCTGTACACATTTATTGTTTTTTTAAGATAG
>Ga0247832_1003880_pt1 | contig 19653 bp, 15 predicted proteins | sample LaCruzMarch2015__10_FD_192407 | JGI IMG/M metagenome (GOLD analysis project Ga0247832, IMG submission 192407) | Freshwater microbial communities from meromictic Lake La Cruz, Castile-La Mancha, Spain - LaCruzMarch2015_4m | ecosystem: Environmental > Aquatic > Freshwater > Lake | place: Spain... | reverse complement strand
GTCTACGTTAGGTAAGAGATGAGTGGCTGAGTATCCTCTAGGTGCGGGGAATGTGTGGTTCTGGCCACGCCGGCCAGACCGTCAGGATTCCTATGCATCAGACTGCCTTTTTGATGAGATTTCCTCTGGATTGCACCAAGTTTGTAAGATCTTAATTTATAAGCAGGAAACTTCAAGAATGACAGACACCCACTCCATTATCTTTTTGGCTAAAATTTATGCTGATTTGGTGTGGAAGATTGATGTCATTCAACTTTCTCTCTCATCCGTGAATAGACAGATACCAGCATGAGAAACCCGCATGTCCCTCAAATGCCCACTCTAAATCAACACTTGTATCTTTCTGAAAACAGAGGCTTTTAGATGGTGCAGGTTTCAGTATGACTGATGATTCCTATTCTAAAGAAGAACACTGATTTTGGATGCAGTGTGGCTTTGTCGATTGTGAATTTTCAATCTAAACCGTAAGTGAATCGTTGCTAGTTAGTGTGTATGAAATTATCCTAGCAACTGAAGCTATTGCCATCACTTGTATGATCCATGATGAAGCAGAATGATAGAAGCCTTTGACCTTCTCTGCTTTTTGACATTCAATGGTCTAGTCTAGACCAGTCAAGTAGAATAAGTTAAAGATGGTTGTTAGTTTTTGCAGTTGCCTGTTCCCTGTGAGATTCTTGTTTTGATAGTTAGTTGACTGCTGGAACATTACTGAGTATTTTGATTAAGTTTTTAATCATTTCTAGTGCATTCCCATTACTACTATTCCACAAATTGATATTAGCCACAAATTACATTTGAGGATTATTTTATTTTGCATTGTGCATTTTAATCAAGTGCACCCGCTTGCAGAACATCTATCATCGAGAACACCGTACCCTGCATCCCCGTGGCAACTTTAGTTGCAAGGAATTTGACCGCGTCGGCCGTTCCCTCTGCGTACACAGTCCTTCCCTCAACGTTGTGCTTTAGCTGGAACTGAACGCTACCATCGGGACTTGTCATCGTGTATGTGTGAAATGCATGTCCCCCTAACGCACCTTCTGACACACCGAATCTCAAAGATGAGTCGTTATCCCGGAGCATGTGGATATCTTTCTCCACGTCAAAGTTATCGTCGCTCAACTTCATCATTGAGGAGATGACTGCCAAGGCAGTACCGGATGTGTCTGCCTTTTTGCTCTGATGGCTCTCCGTCACCTCCAATTTATATCCTGCAAATGCCGAAGGAAATTTAGTTGCCAGCTCTTCAAGTCCAGCCTGCATCGCAACAATCTGCTTCCCCATATTTGGTGCAATGACCGCAAACGCCTTCCGAGACGTCACATCCTCCAAGAGCTTCTCCCGATCTCCTCCCGTTGTCCCCATGACGAAAGGCAGGCCGTTCTCGGCGTAGAAGAGAGCGTTCTCGTTAACTGCGGATGGATGCGTGTAATCTATGGCAAGCAAGTTATCCTTACCCACCGCGGCACGTACGCCAGCCATCGTCGCAGCGATCTCAACCCGGCCTTCGTCTGTCGCAGGGATTAGGCGCACTTCGGCGGACGCTCCCGTGACAGCGTCCGACACGGTGATGATACATGGTTCTACTGTTGGACCGGTCATCGCGACAGGAGCCAAAGAAAGACCTTTTCGAAGACATGCTTCGGCAGCAGCTGTAGCCATCGGACCAGGCATACCATTAACCATTATGCGCAAAGAGGATGCTTCGATGCTATCACTGCTATCGGACGTCATTGAAAGACAGCTGCTTGATAATACCTCATTTTCATTTGAATCTCTACGATAAAAAAATAGTCGTGTGGACTGCTGTTGCGATGAAGCCCCGAACCCCTGAGACCGACGCAGGTTTGAAAGGGTGATTAGAACTAGGAGTGATGATCTCATTGTCCAGCAAGTCGGGAACTGTCCACCAGTGGATGAACGTTACGTACGTAAATACTGTTTTGAGGAAGAAGCGGCGCCGGCCTGATCGCACCATAAATACCAATCCCATGGGGAGATGATATGGCGATGACAGCAACCCGTCGAACCCACGCGTCTTCGATATCCGACGAGGATCTATACACACGAATCAACGGCGGTGCTGCGGGTGGTGGAGATGCCAATAGTATCAACAATAATAGCCCATATTTGGCTGAAACTCGGAAGCAGTTATTGACATCGCCACGCAGGAAGAGACCGCTGAGTATCTCGCCCAACAACGACCACTCACGAGGATTGTGGATGAGATTGTCGATTTTATCCTCTACACGCTATAGGTCCGTATTATGCATGTCCATGTCGCTCACAATTCATCTCGCTGGATATGAGTTATCACGCGCTTCGGTCGTGGCTCTCTTCACATCTGATGGACTCGGTTTCGGCCACGGCTCTGGAGGTGGTCTATCGGCACTGCCGTTGGCGGTTGGTTGTGTTTCTCCATTCTCAGTCGCACTGCTTTGGTTCTATGGCCACACTCTTGACTATGGGGGTCCATCTTATGCTTTGAGAACGCATACCCTCATCTGCGGTGCATTTCAGATAATTTCTGGTTGGGCTCTTCGAGCATATGACGATAGATTACAGCGTGCAACGAACGACGATGACGAGACCTTCTTGGCTCATGCTATTACAAGTGTTAGTAACAAAAGCAGATTATTGCTCTTCGTACTTTTCATATTCCAGAATGGGTATGTGCAATTGCTTTACAATCAACATTGGGCGTTCATCAGCTCGGTGCTCACGCCCGAGGAGGGGGCGAGATTATTTGCACCGATAGCTGGACTGGGGTCAATAGGTTCCACGCTAGCCGCGGGGTTGGTTTCCTTGCTTGTCGGCCAACTTGGATTGATTGGACTCTTACATCTTGCTGGGACTTCTTTCATCGTCAGCGCTGTTCTAGCGGAGGTGGCCTTTGGGATGGCGAACAGTGGCGGTTTTGAACCGAAGAAGGAGGTTGCAAAAGATCACTCACCGCAGTCACCGGGCAATATCTTTCAACAAGCACGGTTACTCTTCCGACGGGTTCCTGTTTTAGGAGCACTGTTTCTGGAGGTTGTGTGCAGTCAGTGTCTATCATCACTTGTAAACTTTATCTATCTCTACAAGCTAAAGGCAACCATATTGGATGACGACGCCAGGGCTGGATGGAGCGGCACATTTTATGCCGGCATCAACGGTGTCAGTGGAATTCTTCAATTTTTTGTCATCCCACTGTTACTGCAAAGTTTCGAAGCACGTCGCATGTGGATATTTATGCCCTGCCTCATGTTGTGCTGTACTTTGTATACTTTTGTCACATTTCGCTCGTCTGGACTATTGGGTGCCAGTGCTTCTTTCTTTGCGATCAAAACAATGGAGTATTCACTTCGAGGGGCAGCGAATGAGATGCTCTACGTCTCTCTAGATTACGAGAGTCGTTATCTGGGCAAGAAGGTTATAAGTTTGGTTGCTGGAAAATTCGGCAAGAGTGCCATGGCTGTCGCTTTGTCGCTGGTGATGGTTGTATACGGCGAAGAGGAGGATACAATGTGGTACCTCTTGGGAGCTGCCACGGTCTTCAATTTCCTGTGGCTATCAACGTCAATGAGCTTGCACTCACTGATTGAGGCGAGTAAGTAGGACGACTAACCGTTGCTGACAGTGCTATATAACATAGATAATGATATTTAGCTGTAATTATGAGCTCTATCTAAACAGGTGGTAGCCATCACATGATTGTGTGGCTCTGGTGGTACGTTCTCAGTGAGAAGCTTCAGTGCTTCCAACGCCTTTCCGTAGTCTCTAGTATTAGGTCGTCCTGATACGTCTAGCAATATTCTAACTTAAGAATTGAATAGTATCATTTACAAGCAGACATCTTCCATTCCTCGAGAAGAGGCTTGCAGTAGCCAATGCTTCCGATCGCTGCCCATGTGACTGAGCTTATTTCCTGTGATTCAGATTTGGAGTCTCCATCTACAATTAAAACACCCATTGCCGCAAGCACCATCACAGCATTGCGGAGATGTTCAGATGCGAGCTCTTTTGTCGTGCAGAACAGGCTTGCTCGAGTGACCACATGGCCCTTCCCAAATTTTTGATCCGGCGCAATTTCATCCCCCAAAAGCTGGGTCATTATCCCAAGTAATGAGATCCACATTCCAACAAATTCTTGCTTAACAGTAACGAGTGCTTTGAGGTGATGCAAAAAGGGCTTGAACAAAAGACTGATGCACAGCTCAACTTCGATCAGCGTTTCTTCGAGGTCATTCTCCAGTTCACGAGGAATTCGTAGCAAATCAGTTATTCTTTTACCTGCAAGCGGAATGCATATATTGGTGAGGATATTGCAGATATTGCATAACCCCCCTTCCACCGGAATACAGCGACTATTTTTGTCCAGTAACATGTCAGTCAATAGAGAGATTGCTTGCTGCCTGACACCGCTATTCCTGCTATTCTCAGCAGGCTCGCTGATGGCTTCTAAGACAGGCCTCCAACATATCAATAAATTCTGTGATTTGTCATCTTTGGCTTCGATTGGATCAATTCGAGAATTAAGAACTTGCAGCAAGTCGAGACCTGCAATGCTCAGCTTTGGACACTGACCTCGTTCTCCAGCCTGCACTAAAGATCTAATAGATCTAACGATTTGAGGCCATAAGTCAACTCCCAAAGCATCTTTAAGCTCAACAGCATGCAATATAAGGTGCAAAGACCGAAAGGCTTGAAGCGAGGGGTCATCTTCAGCTAGACTACCCGTATTGCTCTGATCATTAGCGGAAATAGCCCCACGAGTCGCACACCACTCAACCAATCCAATAATCCCGCTCCAACCCTCTCCATTAATCTGGGTCAACAGATCAACATTTTGGGCAATACGCCAAAGCCCCTCCGCTAAATGCTTGTCAAGATTCAATTCCAAAGGTGACCACAACAGTCCTAACGGAGGATGCAGTATCTTCAGTGTCGACAAGACTTCGCTGGAAATCATATTGCGATTAGTTGTTCGAGCACATAGACGAAGAATGCCAGTGACACACTTTTCAATACCTGATGTAAGCTTAAGAGTCTCTGACTGGTGTTCTTCGTCAACATGCTCCTCCCTTCCCCTGCTGTGTCTGTAAGTCAAACGGGAATTGTAATGAGCTCTTAGAATTGTATTCCAAATCAATGCAAAGCGATCACGATTTTTGAGTGTAATTTCACATAAAAGAATTTCAGCAAACGCCTCTGATGCAGGACTAAGAGGTAGTCCTGCGAGAGCTCCATTGTATTCAGTACCATGAGCCATTTTTGATGAATCCCAGATAATTTCAACTAGAGAATTCAGCTGATCGCTAAGCCCTTCCTCGCTCAAGTACCGGCTTTCTACAATCAGCCCTTCAAAATCTACCAATTTAGTTAAACGCCGTCTAACTCGTTGCCTCGTGGACATGAGGTTAGTGGTGTAGTCGATCCTTTCCAAACCAGTCACTCCAATTGATTCATTTTCCAATTTGTTCTCGTACATAAGTTGACATTCAAATTGTGAACCGATGGTTGATTTTCTTGGACTATCAGAAGGGAACGACAGATACTCTGGACTTGTTTCATCCTCCCCATCGCTTGATGCAAGTTCATCCCATATTAGATGATCTTCTTTTCCATCGGTAAATCGAGTGTTCCCTCCTTGCACAAGCGCAGTCCTCCCCCCATCTAACGACCCAGCCGATCCAAAAACGAAATTCATCAAACTCATTGTTCGTGGTTTATCTTCAACTTCAATGAATCCGTTCAAGTCTGTTGCCATTTTCTGACAAAAATCGAGACGTGCTCTAGAAGATAACATATCGGGATCACTTTCATTCAAGATACTGCGATCCTTTTCTCCACTCAACAATTTGTGATCTCTCAACTCGAACAATATTGTCCACACGCACTTCCAACCATCTAATCCTATGAGATTCCCATACTCTACGGCGATATTGATGGCGACAATCAAAGCACTTTGGCGCTCAAGTGAGTCCATGAAGTTATACGCTCTCTCCTCCACGGTTTTGCTATATTCTCCAAACAAACCTGTCATGAAACAAACGTTCGTGAAGATATCTTGAAAGACATCAGACCGTTTTAATTTGCTGGCCCCAGCACAAATTTCATGAGCCAAGTCAATTCCAAAACGTGCCCCCGAGATGATTGCATTTTGATCAAGCTTAGAGGAGACATCTGAGTTGTAGAGACTCATGCGGGCTACGTCCCAGAGACCCGATACAGCTGAGAGAATCGGCAACCACATACTCTCCAACAAAAGCTCCTTTTGATCTTTGACATCCGATCCAGATCGAACTGTTTCTACGAGCGATTTAAAAGATGCTGCGCTTTGCATAACATCCTTCCAGCGCTCGACTGTCATGGATCCATCAGCACCTTCTCCCAAGGTTCGTATCTGCTCATCTTTTATGCTTCTATATATATCTTCTAGATATTCTTCCGGCAGATCTCCATCGCTGATATCTTTTCCATAGTTTTTATTGTTTCTAATAAAGTCAGCAAGCTTCATTCTACGATCGGCTTTGATGTTCTCGTTGTGTAAGTCCGTGTTTAAAATGATAATACTGAATGAAAGAAGATATGCGGTATCTGATGCACGTTTGTCATCGGAAGAGAAAAGTTTCAGCGGGCCGCTCATGGACTCCTCACATTGCGAGGCAATACTCTCTGCAAACGCCTGTAAAATTCGATCAATCATTTGTGCTTCACCTACCGAGTGAACGTAGGCCGATTCAGTCTGCCGATTCAGTACCTGAAAGAATAAGACACATTGACACAAAGATAGCACTCACCAGGTAAACGAAATGCGGAGAGAAACATTCGTAGCCCATTGAGAAGAGTCTGGTTCTCAAAGCCAAAAGATGAGCAGAATGCGGTGAGCAGCTCCTTATGGAACCAATCTTGTTCCCAAACAGGAGTGTCCTTATTTGTATCTTTGGCAGATTTTCCAATTTCCCCCAAGTATTGCCCAACGGCGGTTTTGTTCAACCCAACCACGAGACTATTACGCAAAAAGTCGGCAACACTTAGAGGTGTGGGTGGATTGGGGATCATTCCTTTCTCTTCCAGGTATTTTAGACCCATCTTGGGCTTTTCATTGAAAAGCCAAGCTGCGTGGTGAAGGCAGCGCTTCTTATCTTTGGTCTTTCGCAGAGACGATTTTGTGTTACTATCAGTCTCACCCACGATTGATTCCACAGAATGAAAGACACATCGCACACTTCCAATTAAAGCCTCAAAGCAGAGCCCTTTTAAATGGTGGGGCACAGATCGGTATTGTGCAATAAGCATTGGAGAAGTATTCTTGGATTCTGAACCATTGGAACCAGGAGCTGCTGACCTGCCCGACATGGAAGGCAAAAATGGCTCACCCTCAGCATCTACCAAGCCACCGCAACATTGACAGAGTTCCCCAAGCAATCCAGAAGCAACATCTGACTGTGTCATAGAGCAATCGTATGTCCCAAATAATTCATCAATCGTGCTCATCGAATTGCCTGCTGCACTACCACTGTTCATGCATAGTATATCAACCAAGCTTTCCAAAATTATCTCTACCTCCACATCGAAGATCATATTGGCCTGATACTCTATTCCATCAATCGGCAGTGGCCGACGTCGTAAAAGCGACAATGCTCGCTGATAGAATCCACTGAATATACTCTCAAACTGCAAGGTCAAGTAGGGACGCAATTTCGATATGCTCCACAGGAGAGAAAACGTGGCACATACTTGGGAAAGCAACTCGAGCGAAATGGTAGATCGAACACCGCTAAGACTTTCAGCTCCAGTTGACGATGACACGCTCGATGAAGAGAGTAAATCATGCTGCGCCAATGGTGCCTGACCTAGCCTCAACAACGCAAGACATAGGTCATCAGATATGAGACGAATTAGTACGTCATCTTCCACTGACGTGACGGTTGACTGATACGTTGAACAAGAGCTAGGATCTTTGACCTCGATAGAGACAGTAGCGTTCGTGCCGCTCCAACCAGTTCGAAGACAGCATTGCGTCAACCTTAGGCACAACGATATACCGTCATCACCAACACTGTCATCCACCATCACGATATTACTCGATTTGTCAAGTGAAGATAGCGAATCGATCAAGAACTTCAATATTTTTCTAGCTCCATTCAAATGCCTGCTTGACATCTTGCAATTCTTCAACGTGGTATTGGCATCCTTCCCCCCAAAGACGATGTATATGATTCGCATTAAGACCTGTTCGAAGTGGAAACTCAGAGCCGGCGAATGATGACCACCGCCATCGCGAACGAAGGTGTGACGCGTAATAAACACGACGTGGAAGGCTTCCATAACTACCGACGATGGCAGGCGCTTCAGCATCGCAGCCTCGGTAGAAAGTACACTCGAAGCGTCCAACTCGACTAACAACTGCAACAAATCAGCAATGGCCATTTCAACTGCCTCATCGGCACCAGCATCTGTCTGTTCGAATCTACATGCGAGGACTCCCCGTGCTATCGATTCCAGTGATGTTTCGTATGCAATCTGCTGCTGTGCGATAGTAGTATGCCCCTCCTCAACAGAATCGAACCTAGTAATCTGCACAATGCTCCCCCGTTCCAGCAATCGATACAGCGCCCGCAATGCCACGAGAGTATGCGGACCGGCAGCACGTGGGTCGACGATCACGGCGAGGAAGGGTGCCACGTAAGGACCAGGATCAAGCGATAGTTGCTGAGGAGACTGCATGTTATGATGAATGTCATAATCCATATCAGCCACCGTGGGAAGAGCTGGTATTGCTTGAATAGTTGTGGTGGGGTCATAAATTGGCGACGATGGTGGGACCGAGTGTGGAGTAGGAGATGAGGCTGGTGTCATCGATGCATGCTTCCGGAGAGGCGAGGCTGGTTCGACTGCGTTGTTGACATCATCATCATAATCGTTCAGCGCAGCACGACTGGTCGGTGGTGGCGTTGCCACGCGAATCATTTGCACCGCTGATGTAGCATCCACTCCATCACCCACAGTCACCACAGTATGAGTAGTATTCAAGAAGCGTCCACGAACGAACGCACGCAATTCGCGAAGACTCGACGCCAATTCTCCACGTGCGATATACGTGCCGCCTCTCAACGAGGTCAGGACTAGACGTGCCTCCTCATTAATGTGACGTGCGGCATCCATGTCCCCTTTTGAAAATAGTGGGGACTTTTTTGGGCGGGAATGGTCTGAGGAAAGGGCTGGTGTACTTGTAGCACTGCCAAAGCCCTAGTCACGGACTATCACGATTAGCAATAGCGGAAGCATGAGGAGAGCTCCTTCTCCGAGTGAGGCTGGAGATGATGATACGACGTCGACGAGAGGAGCTATTGTGAACGCAACAGTATTGTTTATGTCGATGCATCCATCACTCCCCAGATTGGCCTACCTCGAGGAATGGGACGAGGAGGTGAAAGGTTTGGAGCCTCCGTCTCCATCATTTATGAGAATGACAGCCTCGTCAAAATCGTCGAAAGCTACGTCGACGACGAGGAAGCAGAGTCGTCTCGTCGTTCGGGAATACAGTCGTATTCGTCCACGAGACGCAGTCGTCGTTGCGATCGATGGCGATAGCGACGACTCCAACCTTACGCTCGCCTCTTTGTCGATGGAGAAATTAACTTTTCATATCGATCAATTCCGATCTTCGCGACGGAAGGGTGGTAGGAGCTTGAGTCAAAAGACTAATGATCAATCATCACTACCGTCGGTGGGGATACTGACTTCTGTGACGTTTTTAGATTCACATGCAATGCACTGGGGAACGCGACGTGGTAGAGGAGCGGTGTCCGACATGGACCTCACAGTGACAATAGACGAGGAGAATACAGATGGTAGCACGGCGAATGACTTTCTCTTCGACGCAGACGACATCGTCGCAAGTGTAATCGCGACGACGACATCATCGACATTAACGATGGGACGTGGACTGTGCCTGGGATTACAGTTTACACGAGCCCTAGTCCTTGTGCGCCTTGGAGATCGTGGGAAAAAATGCACAATACTGTGCTGCCTTGAGGGCCAACAAAGTTCCAGTTCAGCATCATCTGGCGGAGCTAAGAGCGCAGCAGCAGGTGGAGGAGGGCTATGGATCCCAACCTCAGCACCTCTCCCTATATCTACTTCTGTATTTGTTTATGGCTGCTCGGACGGTGCAATGAGATTTCACGATCTCGCTCCGTCGTCCAACGGGAAGATTAGCAGCAGTAGCAGTAGTATTGGCAGTGGAGGTCGCCAGTCGACGATCAAATCTGTACGCGGACCCAATGGACGGTCAGACCCAGTAGTTGCCATTCTGAACATCGATCCGGCATACGATTACAATGATAACGACGAGAAACGAAAGTCGACGATACCACTTGATTCAAACACTGCGCCGTCTGTGACGGACAATTACACATTGGTATTGTGCTCCCGTATTCTTACCGTATGTGGCAGCGGCGTGGCGTTTGTATGGGAGGTGAATGTGTCAATTGACAGGTCCACGGGGACACTGCGGGATCTGACTGTGTTGCCAGTGAGTTCTGGAAATCCCACCAGTTTATTGCTATCAAAACTTGCATCTTTTTGATTGCCACGCATTGCTCACTCCAATTTAGCCACTTGTCAGACTGGACGGATTAGCTAACATGACAGTGTCTCCCAGAGACGTCCCACGTGCTGCCAGCCCGATTTCTCCCAAATCTCCTGGCTCATCGAGCAGCAGTGGCTTCTGGGGCGTCGCAGCGGAGGCGCGGTCTAAAGGAGGAGGCATATCTGCGGAGGCACCTTACGCAAGGGTGGCACCAATAGTATCTCACGATCCTCATCGGAATCTCTTGACTTGGACTTTACCCCCAGACGCACCGGCGACATCAATCGATCACGCAAGTGGAGATCGACGTGAATTGCAGTCTAAGCCGTCACCAACTTCTTCGTCCCCGAAAGCTGGTGAAGTTGGTGAAGATAGCGTTTTCCTAAGTAATTGGGCTAAGAGTAACGGAGGCTTCGTCAAAGTATGGGATCTGGCATTGATTAACGACTATTTGACACCCAACCCCCCACAATCGTCATCACCCCGACCTCCACCAAGGGTTCCTCCCATAGCCATCATGAAACTCCCAGCAACGGTTACGTCTGTAGCAATTACTGGACTGCCACACCCTCAGTTTGATGCAGCGTCATTGATATGTGTGAACTTCTCGAAGGTCGGATCTAGGATGTTAATCCACTCTTCACCCTTGCCTGATGCCATTTATGCGGATTACGGTAAAGAGGACGGGGGATCATCTTCGTCGTCCATATCACCAGTGGTACAGGGCAAAGTAAAGAAGCTGGGTGCTGAGAGAGGTAATATTGTACATGTCAACTTTATGCTTAGCCACACAGTGCCGCTCGCGAACAGTACTAAAAATATGGCAATCTACGCATCCCATTTGACGCCTGATGTCGTTATGGTAGCCACGGATCGAGGTATCGTCACCGTTGATATCACCGATGACAAGTCTTGGGCTTCGAATGACTCATCCAGTGGCAACAGCGATGAATTTAGCATGAGAACCGTCCACTCGGTAGGCCCAAACCATACTGTGATTTCTCTCCCAGGGGTTGGTAACAGACTTGGCATCCTCTCCGTGGAGGATTGCGTCGTGTACTTATCTCACCTTCGTACAACCCCCTCGAATGATCAGAAGCCAGCACTCATCAAGAAGGTGGATTTTCACAACAAAAGACTGGCATCCAAGCTTCGGGCAAAGTTAGCATGGAGGACGATACGATCGACGCCGACATTGACGTTCGTCGAGTATCTTCGACCGATGAAGAGTCCACCGAGACTAATTCCGTCCCCTAGTGGCAGGTATCTTTGTCTTTATTGGGAGGGAGCTATGTCTTACTCAATCCTACACGCTGGTAGTTTGCTGGCGAGAGAGCAGACTACTAACCAATTGAGACCCGCAACGACGCCTTCCGTCAACTCTGGAACGAATGTATCATCTTTTGCATGGTTCGGCGACGATGACAATTTTGCACTTATAAGGCAATTAGAGATCATCCCGAGCACCACCTCCAAGGCTAACGATGGGGATTCTACTGCACCTTTTCCAAGTTCTCGAAAACTAAGCTGTCCTCAAGTTGAATTGCACAAGCTCGCAGAGGTAAAGATCGATGCCGTTGAATTAGCAGCTGGTGCTAGCGTGGCTGCTGCAACTGCTGTGAGCCTTGGGCCTTTGGCAGTGCGGGGAGGTGAACGATTCATTCCTACTTCACTCTTTGGAGGACCGGCATTGTGCGTTGGTTGTCGGTCTACGTCAGACCGCGGCGATGACGTTGCGTATTTCTATTCGCAGAGGGGTGATTCATCAACATACGTAACCATAGGTGCCTCCATTCCATACCCTGATCTCTTAATATGGGATGAGATTGGGAAGCTATGTGCCATTTCAATCGGGACCAGAGTTGTAGTTTACCTATCAGACAAATCGAGATTCATCTTATTAGGTTCTGTCCAAATCAATGGATCGCATTCTTCCGACGTGGAAGAGACCCTGCTGTCGATGAAGTTCATTCATGGAGTCCTCTATTGTTCCACGGAATCGTCAGTTCACGCCATTTTCTTGGGCGATATCGAAGATGATGATGTTGTGTGCGAGATGGACGTATTCACTATCGCGACTAACGATGTTCCCCTCTATGGAACGGACATCCCCGACATTTCGTCTCCAGTCCCTATCGTAGCGGCTCTGACACTGCCGCACGTCTTGGGCTATCATTCGGGAGGACTACTAGTTTCTACTACTTCTGGTTTGCGCCTTTTGTCGTTATCTCATCCAACCATCCGAATAGGCACGCTCCTGGCGGCTAACCTGATCGATAAAGCTCGAAAATGGATCGTTGCCATTCCTAAGAACGATCATGACAACCTAGCTCATTTTCTTATACGCCGCGGACACGTTGGAGCTATCAGTGAATTGAATGGGTTGTCTCTTGAGACATACATAGATCTTTGCATGAGGTATGAGCGTACTGATGAATTAGTGCATCTCCTGGGCAAACATGGGTCGGAAATAATTGCCGAGACATGTGAGTGGGGTAGAGACTGTGGGTATTCGGCGTTTTTCTTGTTAGGTGTATACATGCTGGGTAAAGATAAGATCGAATGTGCCAAAGATATGATAACACACGCATCAGTACTTGGAATTAGTGAATTATTGGTTGACGCGATGAAGCTGGCAACAATGGTCTCGGTTGCGGACGAAACCGAAGGCAGCGCGTTGTTGCTGAAGGTAAATGAGGCCATGGATTTGAACAACAATCGTTCTTTATCTTTAATAAATGTATTATAATAGCCAGATGTTTGCATAGAAGTCTGAGGCATATGTATGTAATCTACTCAATCATTTCATTTGCTTATGCTTATTCTAGGACGCACAATGCATATCTGCTGAGACAGGGATAATGCGATTATCATTCTTTTTCATTGACTGCATGATTGATACATGCTGCTCGTGCTCTTTCATACGGCGGATGTGCTCTTCAGACTGACGAACCCGCTCTCTTTCCCTAGCCTCAGTGTCGATTTCATTAACGAGAATGTCTGCTCCATCGGGGACGCCATAATATGCCAGTGTATAGTCGGCATCGTCAAGCTCGGTTGGAAACGGATCGCTCTTTGGAAGAGATGGTGTTTAGAGGATGCAAAGGTTAGACCAATAGTATACCGTCAACAGCAAATGATTAAGACACGGAAACAGTCAAATGCTCACCTCATTTCGGAAATGTAATATTTGCAGATCAATATCCAACCCAAACGCTCTAGCGCACATGGCTTTGATCCTGCCCACTTTCAGACTTGTCGGAATGCGTTTTCTCAAAGGCTCCATATCACAGCTTGAGGCAGCCATTGATCGGATCGTAACACCTATCACATCGTTCCCAATATTCGCTTGACTCGATGGACCACTTGAAATAGAAGACATCATGGTTTCCTTGTGTTTCTCTAGCAGCGAACGAAAACGAGGATGATGAACATGAATTTGCCCTTCATCTGTGTCTTTCAAATTGTCAGATGTCAATAGAAATTCTCTGGCGACGCCGCTTACATATCTGCGTTCTGCCTCAGTCCTTTCTCTTTCCGGTATCGGAGAGGCATTGAGGAACTCAAGAGTTGGCAGTCGTGCAATTACAGTCTGTCGAACTTCACCGACTCCCAATAAAGCGGTGAGGGGAGTACTTCTCAGCCGCAATGACCGTAGCGAAGGAATGCCGTTGAGGCTATCAATTGCAGACCAGGACAAAATGGATGTGGACGCGAGTTGAAGCGATGCGAGTTTAGGAAATTTGCTTTCAGCGCCGGGAATTAATAGCTGCTCTATCATGTTGTCGTTCAAAATGAGGGACTCTAATGCAGGTAAATTGCAAAGATGCGATACTTGTGTTTCCCATGAAGTCAATTTGCAGTCAGAGAGATCCAGAAGAATGAGGTTCTGAAATGCTGGGATTTCATCTTTTTCCCTGACGGCCAAATTATATCGTTCCATATCAGACAAATCACTGTGTGCCACACACAACTCCAGTAGATTGGGCATGGCCTTCCCAATGAGATGCACAGTCTTGAATGATGCAATGTTGGTACTGTTCAGATTCAAATATGTCAAACTTGTCATTGATGGACAATCAAATGAGCTGGAAATCAAATCATTGATGCGATTGCATGCCAGACTCAGTCTTTCCAAGTTGTTGAATGGCTTCACAATGGCAAAGACGTCCCCCCAATTCGACAGCAAATTACCTGTCAAGATCCTGTCGAAAAAAATTAAAAATTCGTTTCACCCGAAATGTACGTACCTACCTAAGCCAAACAGTGTTGCTGGACGCAGTCCGTCCCTCATCAATATTCTGTGTCAAGCGGAGTAGATAAAACGAAAAACAATGGTGGACTACACATTATTCTTTCTTATTATCAATTCTCTTTGCTGTAATTGGTGCATTCATTGCCTACCTTGGCATACGTGATCTCATCCGAGCAAAGGCCACTGTGGCTTGGCCCACTAGTCCAGGCAAAGTCCTATCGTCTTCAGTAGTTGAAAAACGTGATAGTGAGGGGGACCTGTTTTATCATGCTGAGGTAGTGTATGAATTTAATGTGAATAATACCACTTTCAGCGGCAAGCGTATTTCATATGGAGACTATGGTACCAGCAACCCTTCACATGCACAAGAAATTGTAAACCGTTACCCCCAAGACACGAATGTTACCGTATCCTACATGCCCAATAATCCAAAGGAATGTCTGCTTGAAGTTGGTGTAAAAGGGCGGGCATTCTTTACGCCTGCATTTGGGCTATTGTTCTTCACTTTTGGAATTTTGTTTGCAGTAAGAACAATTTGGTGACTTGATCTAAAATTATGGCCTTTTATCAATTATCCTAACAACAGCTCTCAAGTGTCATATCAAGTGTTGTCACATATTGTCATACACCGCCAAGTTCCCATACCTCCATCTTCATTCCTCCCCCCTTTCCCTCCCTTCCTCTGCAGAAATCAAATAATTCGTTATTTTTTTTGTATGTACTTTTATGGCCACTTTGTCAATTCTACAACCTTGAATAATATAGGTAGACCCGTCGTGACTTGCCAAACGAATAATCCCATCCCAGCCAAGTTCGCACCAATATGGACTGTCCGTGCAGTATCATTCCCCTTTTGCATTGCTGGGACCATACTGGCTGCCAAACTCCATAATATTACTAATCCCGCACCAGCGTATAAATGTGGACCGGGGAATAATTTGCCAGCACGTGCATATGTGTTCAGTGGTCCCTATGTGTATCATATGAGAAAGGAAAAGTGAGTTGTGGAATAAAATTTATCTTTTAGGAGAGAGAGAGAGTAAATACTAAAATCCATAAATGTGTTGAAAAGTCCCTCCCGATCCTACCTTCCCCCCCGATCAATATGTTCCATACAACGACAACAACACATCATGCAGGTAGTACTAAACTTACCTCAATGGCAAAAGCAGTACCAACAAATAGTAATAATGCACCTTGATTAAAGTGTTTGTCTCGTGGTCCGGCAGAAGCCAACTCCTTACGTTCATTCGTTAATTCCGTAATCTTATTTTCAATTTCTAATCCACCCTTTAACGCACTTATGTAGGCTGCATCCACGGCCTCGCCACCCTCGACCGTGGAAGTGGTGGTAGGTACCATGGTCAATGCCTCCTTGACACTCGTGGCACCATTACGCAAGGTCGGCAACGTCTTCTTCAAAGTTGATATTTCATCTCCAATCGTACGTTGCCTCTTCCATTGAAAGCCCAATAATGCCGTCGAGGCAGAGAAGGCCGCCATACTAATCATGGCCACGGGATGTAATAATGATCCGGTACGGCCTTCGAAGATGCCCCAATCGGGTGAATCGTTGGCATTGGCAATTAGTGGTGTGGAGAGCGAGAGTAGGAATGGCAGAGCTGTGACAATTGCCAATGACGATGACGATGATGATGTCGATCTGATTTGACCATCATCATTGGAGGAGGAGGCAAGATCTAATGGATCAAAGTAGCCGTTGGTACTATCATTGTCATTATCCCACGAGGATGCGGCAAGAATCCGACGACCATGCCCTCCACCAATGACGTTGACGACCCGGACAACACCGCCACCACTACTATGAGCAGCAGCAGCCGACGATGCAGTGGGGATAACAAAGCCTGAAACAGCAGTGCTGCTGCTGAAGCAGCCGACTATGGCAAGGACGGCTGGTAACGTACGAGCGAGCATTGCTTCCGAATCTTGATGACGACGCGAGCGAGATGTGAGGTGTTTTCTTTAGGGTTGGGTTAGGGTTAGGTTCTCCCGCCACAGTCTGAACGAGATGACGTCCGCTGTCCGTGGCGTTGCAGGAGGCGTTAGTCTTAAGGCATGCAAATTGTGTATGCTAGTCAAGTATTGCAACGTCAAGTGTCAAAAGAATCATTGGGCGAAGCTTAAGAAAGAGTGCAAACGACGTGCTGCCGAGCTACACGATGAGGCGCTGTTCAAGGACCCGCCGCCGAAGGACCCATTTGCTTCCTACCAATGCCGATAAACTTGATTTGCTGCGCTTCACTTCCACCCGCGACTTTAACGTCCGTACCAATTCACGACTTTGCGCTTGCAAATGAGGAGTTGGCAAAAATGGAAACGAAACACTACTTCAAATGTTGTGGAAAGAGCATATGTGGAGGGTGCGTGTATTCTTTTGTTGTACGATCTGGGAGCACTGGAACTTGTCCGTTTTGACACTCTGATAGATTGGGCAAATCAGATGATGAGAGAGTTGAACAACTGATGAAGCGGGTTGAGGCGGATGATGCTGATGCGATTTATGTTCTGGCCAATGATTATTACCATGGAAGTGGGGGTTTGCAACAGGATCGGGCAAAGGCAATGGAACTATTTGCAAGGGCAGCAGAACGTGGATCCAGTCAAGCGCATTCCGCCTTGGGTAGCAAATATCTTGAAGGGGGAGATTCAAATAAAGCCAAGTTCCACTATGAGGTCGCAGCTATTGTTATACTATCTAGTAACCATCTAAATGGTCTATGGTCTAGTGGTTACTAGATAGTATAACAAAAGTGATAGGCTCTGCGCAAGTCCTTGTATATGTGTGGCTCATGGGCTCTTTTTGAAAATGATTCTTTTGCTTTGCTTTGTTTTGTTGATCAACTTCTACATTTGATGCGGAGTGCGGCTCTCCGAGACTCTAATTCATCTAGATTGGGGTTCTAACTCAGTATCAGTACGTGATTTGAACATGCGCTCATCACTTTTGTTATACTATCTAGCTTGTATATGTGTGGCTCATGGGCTCTTTTTGAAAATGATTCTTTTGATTTGCTTTGTTTTGCTTTGTTTTGCTGATCAACTTCTACATTTGATGCGGAGTGCGGCTCTCCGAGACTAGGATTACTAGATAGTATAACAAAAGTGATGAGCGCATGTTCAAATCACGTACTGAGTTAGAACCCCAATCTAGATGAATTAGAGTCTTGGAGAGCCGCACTCCGCATCAAATGTAGGGCAAGATGCAACCTTGGCAGTATGGAGGGTAATTCTGGAAACATTGAACGAGCTATTAAGCATTTTATTGCCATGCAGAACCTGATTGAAAGTGGTAGTGTCAGTAGAGAATCTATTGGCTCAACTTTGACACCAGCCTACAACAATTCTTGTGCCGAGATGAGAAGGGAAGCAAGAGACACTTTCATAAGGCATTGGTAATCATACACTTGAGCACTTTTGAACTTTTACCTAACCTTCTGAGAGTGAGTATCAATAGGGTGTGTAGTATACTCTGGTAAGAAAGATAGAGCTGTGAAAAGCATGCATTTGTCAATTATTAAGAAATTAATGTAGTATACTTCAGTGCCTTGCAGTGGGTAATAGTTGCATGGTGGATGTGGGCGTCAAGAGTAGTGATGGTATATAGTATACTTATCGTGCTTTTTATTTGAGTCTACAGTGCATGATGTCATTGTGTGGTATGTGTGATTAGTGTTTAGATGTTTCTATAACACCATCTAAAGTACTTTTTGTCATCAGTCATCAAGTCAGAGACATATATATATGATGCTGTTGTTTGATTGAATAAATTTGAGTTTGAGTGTAATATCCAGTAATAAATCATATTGTGTAAAGTCCGCTTGCTGGTATTTTTGTGGCTCATCAATAATGAGTAGGATAGCAAGTAATTGCTGCTAATTTAGCAGCAGCGCAGTGGGGATGACAGATGAGCAGAAGCCAACGAGCAAGGACGAGATATGTTGTTGTCTGTTGACAGTTGGACAATAGGGTACTCTTCTCCACAATCAAATGATTCTCACACCAATAGCCATTGATGCACACGGACGAGTCGGTCCCATGACCCGTCAGAATTTTTACGGTACACCTCCACCCGCTATTCCCCCACGTAAACAATTCAAGCCCAATAGACCCAATGCAAAAGCTATGTACGAACGTGCAACCACCCTTCCAGCCCCCATCGGCATTTTCGTCGAAGCAGATCAGCGATGGAAACAATTTCAAGCAGACCATCCTCAACATAATCAAAAATTCTACGGACTTAGCCATTTAGCTCCAACACCTTCCATAACTAAAATCCAACAACTTGGTTTAGGGTATTGCTCACGCCTTCAGTACCCTCATCATCAATTCATACAAAAAGCTTGTGCACTCACAGACTTCACTCGCCTTTGACCATTATGATTTTCCTTGCATCATGACCAAATTGTTGGTTTATTGTTAGAAAACTCACTAGATGTAGAACAAAATAGTGTTGAGTGATTGTTGAAAGTTGGACGATAGGGGCTTCGCCGTTTCGTTCCCGCTTTTCTTTCGTCCACACAAACAAAAACACCATGACAAACGCTTGACCAACCCGACTGGACTTTAGTCAATGATGATGACACATTCGGTACGTGGATTTATAGAAAGTGTAGATATGATACACAACCTGTATTACTCGCTGCAAATAACGCCACATGATCGAAATAGTAAAATACTGATATAATGAATCTGACTATTTTAGGAAGATACACCTTACTCGAAATGGCGCTGCGCAGTATTTCATGAGAGAGAGAGAGAGAGATGGGAAGAAGTGCGATGACGACAAAACTTGCAC
>Ga0247832_1003879_pt1 | contig 19667 bp, 23 predicted proteins | sample LaCruzMarch2015__10_FD_192407 | JGI IMG/M metagenome (GOLD analysis project Ga0247832, IMG submission 192407) | Freshwater microbial communities from meromictic Lake La Cruz, Castile-La Mancha, Spain - LaCruzMarch2015_4m | ecosystem: Environmental > Aquatic > Freshwater > Lake | place: Spain... | reverse complement strand
ATCTAGCGTATTTCCAGTCACATACGAGCTTCGGACAATCAGATGGAACTTCAGTTTATAATGGTCCAAAGGAATGTGCTTGGGAATCATATTTTCAATGACCCAGCGAATCATGGGTTTTCCACCCACAGGAATGAACGGCTTGGGAATTGTGTATCCCGCATCTTTAAAACGAGACCCTTCTCCTGCCATCGGAATGACAACATGAAATGTAACGGGTTTTGCATAGGGAAGCGTTCGTGGAAACAACTGACCCCGTTTCTCAATGCTATACAACGTCTCCCTCAGAAGTGTTAATGTCACATCTTCTGCGTCTTCCACTTCTAATACATGTGCGCCTGAAGCATACGCAGCTGCGCGTCCGAAAGGACTATCTTCTACAATTAAACATTCCTCTTTCTTGAGAAAGCATTTCGTCATGGCCAACTGATACATTTCAGGAGAGGGTTTCGGATTTTGAACATCTTCATTGCTAAATGTCTCTTCAAAATACTCCTGGATACCCAACAAACGAAGTGTCATATCCAGAGTTTTTCTCACAGAATTTGAGCAACAGAACAGTCGGAATCCCTGATTGTTCAATGTAATCAGCAAAAGTTTTAGAGACTCCTTGGGTTTTACAAGAGAAGGGAGTCTTTCTTGTGTCAAGGCCTGTTTCAGTTCAAAGAGAGTTACTGCTTCTGCTTCTGAAATCCAGCCTAGTTCGACACATCGTTTGATTTTTAGTTTGGTAGATAATCCATCAAACTCTTTTTCATGTTGAACCCATGTAAGAACCTTTTCTGGATTGACGTGTTGGAGTGCGTCCCGAAAGGTTTCAAAATGGAGCACTCTTGAATTGACTAATACGCCATCTAAGTCAAACAAGATGGACTTGATTGGATGCATTCTAGACTAGAAAATATCCTCTCTAGTTTAGATGAGCCGCAACCTTCAAATCTTTGGAACAGCAGTTCTCTTGTTGGCTGTAGTTGATTTGCCTTGGCTTCTTCTGATTGGGGAAACAGCACAGAAATTAGTTCACCGTATTCAAGGCTCTGAGCTAACGCTGAAGTTTCTCCCTGCGTTTGTTGTCTATCTCGCTCTCGCCTACCTTGTTCTCCAAGTCGAGACACCGATGGAAGCATTTAAGATGGGTGTCGCTACCTATGCCGTGTATGATTTTACCAATCTGGCTATGTTTAAGAACTACACACTTTCCTTTGCTCTCATGGATACCTTGTGGGGAGGCGTCTTGTTTGCTCTTGTGCGCTACGCCCTAAACCGTATTTTCTAAGTGGATTAAATAAATGGATTGTAAGCCCAATGCAATAAGGCTTGTCTCTGTTTTGGCCGACACTCCAAATCCCCTACTTTACAGTTTTTCTTGATAGCGCCTCGATGACGAGTAAAGGCTTTCCAACGGCCAATTTGAACTTCATCTAGCTCAGGAAGTCTCCGACCCATCCAATACCGACAATACCATTGAAACCATCCTCGTTCATCGGGATTCTTTGTGACATCACTTAGGACCTCACGTCCCATTTTATCAATGTGACGCTTCTTACTATAATACGGTGGCACCCATCCATAGCTTTCCCATTCAGTTAAAGGCAAACGGGATTTAATCTCAAAGAGGTTGAGACTTACATCTGGTTTTTGGGGTGACAACTTGCCTAACGCAAGGGCTCGGAGATACCATTCCGCAGGAAATTCGGAGATACAATCATTCAAGTATTTGCCTTCAAAGGCCCCTAGTGCGAGAATCTCACCTGGTGTTAGCTCGGGCTTGAACGATGGGTCAAAATTAGTGCCAGGCTCTTCGTCTAAGATATAGCTATACCCTTTCTTCATTTTGTTGTTCACCTGGATAATGTCTCCTTTGTGGAAGGAGTCCAAGGACCTCCCTTTGAGTTGAACCTCCCGAAGCATCTGTTCAGGCGTTGCCATCTATTGTGCCTTGGTAAAATTGCGGCTTGTTTCTCCCTTGGATCAACTAGAACCAAATGTCTTCCAACTCTGAAACTCTCGCCTTCCAGCCTCCTCATCCTCTGAATCCGAAGGAAAAGCAGTTCCTCAAATCCTTAACACCCAAGGAAAAAGAACTCCACGACCTCGCAACAAAGATGCTTGGCTCTTCCTATTTCATGGGAAAGACTCATGGATACAGGGCGTGGGAAAAACAAACCTCCAAGTAGATGGCCTGGTTGTCCTGGACCCGAAAAAATAAACCCAAACCGATAAATAAACCCGTCAATCAACCACAAAGAGTAGAACAAACAGCAGACCAGAAAGCGCTCATTAAAAAATTCAGTGAAGAAATAAACAATCTCCATACACAACGAAATACACGTCGTATAGAATGGATTCGGAAAAACAATAAACGGATCAATCTCAACAACCAAAATTCGTTTGTATTTTCGCCCTATGAAAATGAAGCAATTGTCTATCTTATGAGTCTTCTTCGCGCCTTAGAGAGGGATCCCAATCCTTTTTTCTTTAATGAGGCTTACGCAGACTTTCTTCAGACAAAAAATGACTATATCAAACAAAACACAAATATCTTTCCCAAACGAGCCAGAAGTGTCCCTCTCATTGATTCTGTGTTGCGAAAAATGCGCCTGTATTCCAAGCAACTTGAAAACAACAAAAACACCACGCCGAGAGCCTTCAGAAACTCATTTCACAATCTTTCCACGAACGGATCAAATACGAATCGCTCAAGTTTTTCATCTCTTCAAAATCTGCGTAATTCAATACAACATCAGCCAACGCGACGCTTGAAAGGTCGTGTTGTAAGCGCTAATCTAAATAGACCACCTCTAGAAGAAGTGTAAAATCGCGTCCATTCAAATCTACACATCTATCAAATTCGTCACGTATCGCAATGTCTAGAGCAGCCATACGTGAAATGGGAGCAGGATACGATGAATAGAGCGGCTCAAATGTCTCTTTATTCAGAAACTTATAGTTATTGCGCAGCTCATCAAAATACACAATTGCGTGCGGCTGTTGTCTTCCTACCGCTCGTTCAATCGTATTCAGGTCTTGTGTGTTATCATGATTCACATAGATGTAGGCACGGTTCAACAGAAACTCTAAATCTACTATGTTGGGTGCTGTAAGCGTCGCACCTGAGTTTGTATAATCGGCTCTTCCAAATCCAAAGAGTTTCGCAGGAGTATTGATTGTTTGGAGGGTATTGTTCTGGTCATAAAAGTCTAGATAGTCTCCTGTCAGAAAGAGAAACGCAAAATTCGCTGCTCCTGTGACTCTTTGAAGCGATAAAACACCTGTTGTTGCATCAATACTCACGGAATATGTATTGGTTACACCTGAAAGAGTATTTAGCACTGACGCAAGTTTTGAGCAGAGTGTCTCATAGGTATAGCGCCCGGGAGGAATTGTGACATTCCACTTACGACTTGCTTCTTGAAAGGTGAACTGATTCCAGCCTGTATTGAGATTGTAAAGACACCCAGGGATTGTGCCCCCTGCAATTTGGATCTTCACAATGTCTTTGAGAGGTCTGAACAAGCGGAAACGGAATTCACTCGCACTTGGATACTGATTGATATTTCTATCACGGCTGTTAATTTCTAACAAGACAGTGGCCTCACGTCTCTCATTTCGTTTGGGATACGCAATAGTGACTTGTTGTCCAGAGGACTGTGTTGTCTCGGTTTTTGAGAAGGAATTCATTCTGCTCTACTAGAAAAAGAATGAATTGCTCTCCGTGCGCGTCCTCCTCAAATTATTCCAGTGTCTCCACAACTACCTGCGTCTCTCTCTGTGGGGCAGGGATTTCAACAAATGTCACAAATGATTCGGTCAATATTAATATTAGTAGTATATCAATTTCTTCCCTAGGGGCTGTTGCGATTCAGGGGGCAACCTTTGATACCTTCAGTCGTTTGATTACCATGACACCTACTACACTCTTTACTTCTCATCCTTCGTTTACACCTCAATATGAGCAAATTGGATACGTCAGCACAGGAGCAGGGACAGTGATGTTTGATGCGAGTAATTGTATTATATTGATTAGCACAACAGGTTCTGGAGCAAGTAGAGCTGTGCGTCAAAGTTTAGAATACCAGTTGTATCAGCCTGGAAAAAGTCACCAAGCGTTTTTTACATGGACTCCCCAATACGCTGGAACTTTTGATACATCTGTCGCTGTGCGATGTGGAATCTACGATGATTATCGTGATAAAAATACACCTGCTGGCACCACAGGAGCTCCACCCTTTTTGTATGCGAGCTCAATCTATGGAGGGACAGGCCAAGAAACCAATCAACCGAGTATGGGGCATTTTTTTGAACTTTCAGGCAATGATTGGTTTGTTGTCGAGCGCCACAATAGTTCTAATAATAGTCTCAATGTAGTTCGTGTTGCGCAATCTAACTGGAATGTAGATACTCTGAATCCAGAGTTTGGAAACAATCCAAGTGGTGTTACGCTTCAACGCACGACAGAAGGACTCTTTTGGATTGAACGTCAATGGTTAGGCATTGGATTAGTAAGAATGGGCATCTACAATGATGGACATCCACTTGTCTGTCATGCGTTTCAAAATCGTGGCTACAAAATTCCTTATACGAATTTGAATAAACTTCCTTTGCGCTATGAGATTGAAAAAGTATCAGGTGGCTCTTCTAATTTTGCTGCTACAGCTTCCATTTGTATGGCATCTCAAATTGATGGTGAATATACACCGTTAGGAGCCACTTTTTCACTTCCAGCAAACCTTATTCGGCCCACAACTCGGATTGATCAGACACTTCTACCTATTTTTCTTTTGCGCTTACAGCAACAGTATTGTCGCGCGACAATTAAAATTCAAAATGTTGAGCTCTATGGAAAAGCATCGGGTGTCTATAGTATTTTCAAAAATCCAACCATCACAGGAACCATTAGTTGGGTTAACCATCCTGATAAACGAAGTATGGTTCAATACGCAGTATTCGCAAATGGAACAACAGAGCCTACCAATACCATTTCAGGAGGGCAATGTATTCAAACAGGATTTTATGATAAACGTGCTGCGTTTCTAACTGATCAGACTGTTGCGGATTTACTGAATGCTTCTCCTATTTCTTCTGATATTCAAGGAAAACCCGATGTATATTGTATTGCCATGGCAGGATTTTCAGATAATGATGATGTCAATGCTATATGTAGATGGGTAGAAATTGTCTAAAGGCTTTGAAAGAACTTTGTCTAATGTCAATGATTCTGATTGTGTTTTTACATTGGTCATTTCTATTATATCAGGACGATGCGAAGTTCAAAGCGTTGCTATCTCCAATAGAATAGCCCCATACCGAGCAGCCATTTCACTAAATGAAGACGCAGTGGACCCCAAAATCTGGGTGCACTTGGTCAACGCAAAGAAATCTGCAACTCCATGAACCATTCCTTCTTCCGTTCGTCTAGTCAAGGTTGTCGCTGGGAAGATACACTGACCCAAAAATTCATGTTCAATTGTTTCTTTCACTTTGGCATCGTCTGTCGCGACAACAAAAAACTTATCAGGCTTTTCACGCATAGTTGTTAAAAAACTCTCTAACGGACTTCCTTCAATGGATTTCTTATTGTCTGTCCGACGAATGTGGACACCAATTGCGTTTGACCACTCTACTTGGGAGCAGCGTCTCTCTAGAAGGTCTTTGACCAAACGACTCGGCCTCAAGTTCTGTAAATGTTTTTCCCAATTGGAATTCTTATAGAAAATACCATAGGACTTCCAGTTCAAATCAGAGACTCTATCCCACCCTCGAAACGCATTTAATGTGTTTTCTTCTGTTAGCACCTCTTTCGCCATATATAAGTCCTCAGGAGCCACTTTTACTGTCTTGGGAAGACTTTCAGCATCTAAGACAGTTGAAAAGCGACACGCACATTCAGGTGATGCTGGAAACCAATGGATGACGAGTGTAAGTCCATGGTCTTCTGCGAAACAAATTCCCGACACGAGGGATCGGACTCGGTTGGCAAATCCTGCGCAAACTTGAAGGTGGAGCGTGGGCATTTTTCTTAGAAAACTTCCGGTAAGGGGGTTTAACCCTTTCTCCTTAGCCCTTTCCTCCTGCGGAGAAAAAGCCTGTGACCTTCCGATCAGCGGCCCTTCTCCTGCGGAGAAAAAGCCTGTGACCTTCCGATCAGCGGCCCTTCTCCTGCGGAGAAAAAGCCTGTGACCTTCCGATCAGCGGCCCTTCTCCTGCGGAGAAAAAGCCTAAGCATTTTTTCACATGTCTAACTATCGGTATCACGCTGCAGGGACTTCAACAACTCGTTCGTTCTTTCCGTTCTGATTACGGTGCTTTTTATGTCTTTGCGAGCAGTCGCGTTCATACAAATTGGAGTGTATGGACAAAGGAGCTTTCTCATATTAAGCCGTATTATGCGGTGAAATGTAATCCTGATCGTGCGTTATTGAAGACGTTGTCGTCACTTGGTTCTGGATTTGATTGTGCGTCTGGGAAAGAACTTCTCGAGGTAGCAGAAGTTCAAAAGGGTGAATTCAAAGACAATGTTGTTTATGCGAATCCTTGTAAACCGATGAGAGACCTCCAAATGGCAAAGTCCTTAGGGTCTCCCACAACGGTCGTGGATTCCATAGAAGAAGTGGAAAAGCTGAAGTCAGTCAAATGGGCTGGGTCTGCTCTTCTGCGCATCCTGGTGGAAGATGAGAGCAGTTTGATGCCATTTTCTCGCAAATTTGGTCTCCCTTCTGAAAAGGCAGAAGAGTTAGCAAAGTATGCCTACAAACAAGGTATTCCTCTCAGGGGTGTAAGCTTTCACGTGGGGTCCGGTTGCTTGGACCCAAATCAGTATAAGAAAGCTATCAAAAAATCGCACGACGTTATTACTACGTTGAATAGTCAAGGGCATGATGCCGACATGGTGGATATCGGGGGTGGATTTTTCTCAAATAAAGAACAATTTGAAAGCTACGCGCAGAAAATTCGTTCGTCAATGTATCAGTATAACAAACGCACTCTCAAATACATCGGTGAGCCTGGACGATTCTTTGCGGAATCTGCGTTTGATTTGTTTGTCCAGGTCATCGGTAAGAAGCCGAATCTGACAAGTGGTGGATGGCGCTATACCATCGATGAAAGTTTGTATGGACAATTCTCTTGTATTCCGTTTGACCACAAAAAGCCGCAATGGATTCGCATTCCAACCTCGTATGAAAACAAAGACCTTCCAGCTCGCAAGCGAGTCAAAGGAACTCTGTATGGTCGCACATGCGATAGTTTGGATATGATTGCGGATTCCAACGATATGGAAGAGCTAGAAGTTGGAGATTGGCTTTGGTTTCCAAATATGGGTGCCTACAGCTCTGTCACCGCGAGTGAATTTAATGGATTTCCCAAGCCTCCTCTTCATGGAAGCGATAGAGCTCTCTTTGTGCCGTGTGTTGAGCAGGTCAAACAAGAAGGATTTGCGAACCGGTTTCCGAAAGACATCAAAACAGTCACAGCAGTCTCTATAGACACATCGCCAACCATTGTAACTCCAATGTTTGCCTAAAAAATTGAATGCTTCGCTATGCCCATTGAAAGGCATACACAATGAATTATTCCAGCTTCTTTACACAGATTCAGGATGATGCTACCCTTGCTCGCAATGGTGGCATCATTCTTAAAGGACAAACACGCAATGAAAGACAACCTGTTCATATGACGCTTCTTGTGGATACATCAGGCTCAATGGAGTCTGAAGACAAGCTCTTCTCTGTCAAGCGGTCCATCCAGCTTCTCTTAGACTTGCTCAGCCCTGAAGACCGTCTCAGCCTTGTCACCTTCTCAGATGATTCCAAGACCTTCCTTACTAGAGCCATCCCAACGCCTGAACAGCGTCAGGCGATTCTCTATCGCATCAACAAGCTCTCTCCAGAGGGAAGCACAAATATGAGCGCAGGTCTTCTGGAAGCCCGAGCCCTCGTAGAGCCTCCTTCTTCTGGTCGCAAGCAGGGTATCATTCTTCTCACAGATGGCCATGCGAATAGTGGCGTCTATTCTGAGCAGGGTCTCATTGAAATCCTTCAGCGGATTCAGTCTGAGAGCGCAGGTCTTTCTCTCACCACAGTTGCCTATGGTGTTGACCACAACGCAGAGATGCTCACCAATATGGCCAAGGCAGGTGGTGGCGCCTACAATGTGGTGACCAATCTGGAGGATGTCGCAACTGTCTTTGGTGATATTCTGGGGGGCCTCGTCAGTGTGAGTGCGCAGAAGGTGGAAGTTCAGCTTCCTCCTGGTTCTACTGCCACGACCTCCTATCGCACAGAATTGAATTCCGATGGACTCACAACTGTCTATGTAGGAGACCTCTACGCTGATGGAGAGGTCACAATTCTCTTCAAGTCGGCGCCTTCACAGGGCCCCCTTCGTGTCAAGGGAACGGATATGAGCACCCTGGATCCAATTGATATTCTTACAGAGCCACTTGTTCTCACAACTCTCCAAGAGATTCCAGTCTCACTCATCATGGCAGAATACCGCCAGAAGGTTGTCGCCCTCCTCCAGAAGTTGCGATCTAGTTTCTCAAGCTCTGCTATGCGCGAAGAGTCTGAAGCACTCTTGAAGAAGCTTCAGGAGGATGACCGTGTGAAGGACCATCCTCTCAAAGCTGTTCTCCTAGACGATATTCAGAAGACACTTGAGCTCAGCCATCGTGACCATATGACACAACAGGAGACTATTGAGATGGCTCAACATTCAGCCTATATTGGAATGGGTCGTGGTCTCCGAAGCATCACAACACACCTACCTCCTGTGACGCCACCGCCACGTTCTCGTGCCACAGGTGCGCCCCGCCTTCGCCGTCAAGTTGCTCTAGGAAGTATGACTCCAGAAGACCCCGATGTGATGAGTCGTCCGTCGAGTCCTCATCTGCCTCCAGGGGTGGTACCCATGATGACTTCGCCCTTTGCGAACCGCTTCCAGACACAAATTGCGAGTGCCATGCGCACCATGAGTTCTCAGCCTCATGAAGATGAAGTACCTCACTAATCCTATGTAGCTCAGAGGAACAAACAAAAAGAAATTTGTGATTATGCGACGGCAGTAGATATGCTTCTGCGTGATGTATTTCCTGTGTCGTGGCTTGCTCTAATGCCTCAGGAATCCTCTTCATAAATCTCTCTCGTCTCAGGGTCCCACGTGCCACAGTGACCTCCTGGTCTTCCATCATTGGCTCTATAAAGTTTATTTGTCTTCGTTTCCAAGAAATATAACGTATTTACCACATACAATTCTTTTACACTTATCCGCGTAATCTCAGAGGGCTGAATGGGAATGTCTGGTGATTCATAGGCTTGAAGCTGACCAGACCTTACAGTTACAGGAGGTGCTAGAACAGGTTTTGGTTTCGGTTTGGGTCCTCTCTTTTTTGGTTCGGCTTCTGTCTTTCCGGGTTTGGGTGGCATTTCCTTCTGCTCTACTTCTACAGGCTGTTTAGGAGCTCGCGTCATGAACTTCTGAAGAAACTCTGGGTCCCGCTGCCCTTCCAAAATGGCCTCAATGATTTCATCCCCATTCTTCAGTCCTGTTGTATTCTTAATTCCAGCAGCTTTTCCAATCATGGCATGCCAAATATCTTTGACCGCCTGGCCTTTCATCTGTTTGAGCGTCGTTTGTGTGTGAGACATGGTGAGTGCGGTTCTATGTCTAGCGTCTAGCCTCAAATTTTTCACCACCCTTACTAAATGGACTCTCCTACTCTCCCCTTGACAGGTAGATTCAAAGCAGTATTCTATTCTATCATCTTAATTCTCTGGTGGGTAGGTGTCTGGGGTATTGCCAATACAGTTATTCATCTTATTTTTAAAGGAGAAACAATGAAAGAATTAGGTGTCTATGTATTTTTGGTGGTGACTATCTTAGCACTTATCTTTGTAAATCCAGAATTGGTAGAACGTATGTAAAATTGAAACGAGTTGCACCATGGTTCTTAGCAAAGCATGTCAGCGCACCCCCTCTATCCGATAAGTGGCTCTATAATGTTAGTTGGTGTTGCTGCTCTCTTCTATGGAGCATCAACAGCTTCCCTCACTGTAGTCTTGGAAGGACTTTTCTTACTTTGGCTAGGATTTAAGATTACTGTCAGTGTCTGTGAAGGAAACAGACTTGTCATGTGAGTTCCAGAAAGATCTGATTGGCGAAAACTAACAGACTGTGCTGTTTCATCCACCTTTCCAGACCATATAGAAAGTCCTAAGAAAAAAAAAGGTATATGAACGGATGCTTCATAGGATGTATCATAACTTGTAAACCCTGGTGGCTCTGGCCTGTGAAATGGTTCATCCATCTTACTGAGGTGTTTCATTATAAAGAGAAAGGGTTCGCGCACTCGGATCTGTAGCTCCAGGAGTCCATTGCGGCATCCAGAAATAAGGAACACATGTCTGTGACGGTAGTTTACTAAAGTCTACCTCAAAAAGGTAGCGGTAATAATATTGCTCGGGTGTCTGAGGAGGCAAATGTTGATACTGTCTCTGTGACTTCTCATACCAGTCATCAGGCATATACTGTAAAACACGCTCCTGAATTTCTTGATACCACGATTTTTCTTGGCTGCTGACACCATCACTAAAGGCTTCCTTGCGTCTCCACAAGACTTGATGGGGCAACGTAATACCATCATCAAACGCCTTCCGAAGAATCCATTTTTCTACTTGTCTTCCCTTGATAGGCCTACGCCAATAGGTGGGCAAACTCCGCGCAACCGCAACAAACTGCTTATCCAAGAAAGGTGTTCTCGGCTCTAATCCATGAGTGCTAATACTGCGATCTGAACGCTGAACATCAAACATATACATCGTATCCAAGAGTCTTTGAGATTCCTCTTCAAACATCTGGTCAGTTGGCGCATTGTAGAAATACAAATACGAGCCAAAGACTTCATCCGATCCATCTCCATTAAAGACAACCTTACAATCACTTTTTTCTTTAATCGCTTTTGAGACAAGCCAATTTCCAACAGAGGCTCTAACTGTCGTTGTATCATAGGTCTCAATGGCATGAATGACAGTAGGAATTGCTTTAAAAAAATCATCCGCGGTCAGCACTATTTCTGTGTGGCTAGAGCCAATCCAATCGGCCACCATCTTTGCGTGACGTAAATCTTCACTTCCCTTCATGCCTATGCTGAAGGTGCGAAGAGGAGGCAAGTTCCGCATGCGCAGGTGTTTCTGGACCAAAGACGCAATGAGACTGCTGTCAATTCCACCACTCAAGAGAGCCGCAACAGGACGTTCCATCAGCATACGCTTCCGAACCGCCTCCTCTAAAGAAAAGCGCAATCCCATACAGGCCATTTCGAGACCTGAGGTGTGGGAAAGAGAGAACAACGGATTCTTTAGCCAAGGAACTGAATGATACTTTTCAGAGCGTAAGAGTTTTTTGGTAGAAATGTCATAGACTTGAAAGGTTCCGGGAGGAAAATGACTAACATGGTCAGCAATAGGAATGAGACCTTTCAACTCACTGCTAAAAAAGAGTGTCTGTGCGCCCACAGTAAACGTTGTGCCATTTTGATATTTACATTCAAACTTTGTGCCAACATACAAGGGCCTCACACCATAAGGGTCTCTCCCCACGATGACTTGATTTCTCTCCTCATCCACAAGTATCAAAGCAAAGACACCATCCAACATCCGGAAAAAGGTCGCAAGGTTGTCCTTGTAGAGACTGTATAAGTGACCGAGCACTTCACAATCACTTTGAGACCGTAGACTTTGGATGTTGTGCTGGCAGGCCAATTCTGACCAGTTATAGATTTCTCCATTGCACATCCATGTGGTCTTTCCTTCACTAAAGGGCTGCATCCCTTCTTCCGTTAATCCATTGATCGCCAAACGAGTAAATCCCATCGTAATATCTTCACTGAGATTTGTGATTGTCATAGACTCGGGACCTCTCGGTGACAAGGTCTGAATCCATGTTTTGGGCTTATGAATCACCATCATGGGCCCAAGACGAAACCAAATTCCACACATAGTGTTCTTTCAATTCTAGAAAGAGTCTATTTAGATACTAGAATAGAATGGACGCACAAAAAGAGTCTATCAACTCTTTTTGTGCTAGAGCCATTTTATCTATAGCCTAATATAGATAAAATGGACGCAAGCGACATCATTCGCAAATTACAAAACCGAACGATTTTTGCGGGAATTAAAGCGGTTCAACAGCCTTTACAGCCTGCGGCGAACTTTAGCACTTGCTGTATTACGGGCGCAACGCTAAATTTCCAGGATTACCAACTCCGATACAGTTTCTACAACGGTGTCCAATACTGTAGCACATGCGTAACATCCTATCCCAGCAGAAATGTGAATGATGTCTGTGGTTGTTCAGGCTAAAGACCTTTTTGATCCTGTAACAGAATGTCTGATACCACTGAAAGTGTTGTCAAAGAGTCTGATGTGAGTGGAAACACCGTTCAAGACAAGTATATGCGGAATGGAAAGCCTTTGAAATCAAAACAAGATCGAGTCAAAGAATCCATTACAATTTTGAAAAAACTCAAAGAGCTGGGAATTCCAAACAATGAGCCTGGATACTATCAGACAAAGAGACAGTTAGACGAATGGATAGCAGGGGGAGACCAATGGGATGGCCGCATTGACTTTCCCCGATTTCAAAGACGTGCTGAATTAGTTTTGCCTGTTCGTCCCGACCGCGTTGTTGAAATGACGATTTTTGCTCCCCGAAAATAAGAAGATGAAGCTTTGGGTTGTTGTCTATGAAGAGCACTATGCGAAGTTTTGTGACCTTCGCGCTCTTTCTCAATCAGAAGAATCCTTCCGAACCTTTTTAAAGGATATCGGGACGCCATCCTTGTCCTTCCAACCTCATACGGAAGCGCCTGAAAGCAACTACGTCTCCTATAAAGAAGCTCCCCAAGGATCCTGTGTGCGACTTCGGGTCCCTGACGACTATGTGACGACCATTCATGAAAAGTTATTTCAAACCTCGCATGAAAAAGAAGATAAATCCCGAAGGAAGAGCAGTTGTGTTCTTGTTTAAGCACGACGACGGCGAGTGCTGCGTTTCTTACCGTTGCGCACAGTGCGAGAGATACCCTTCAAGGTGCCCGTCGTGATGTTGTTTGCCAAGTCAATGGAGTTCTTGACCAACTTCGTAACACCCTTTGTGGCTGTAATACCGATATTTCCAACTGTGTTGACAGCAGACTTGCTGACATTACGAGCAGTGCCCAAGGCGGTGCCCGTAATCTTAAACGCACCATTGCCAGTGCGCTTAGCCAGACGAACGGTTCCCTTGCGGGTGGATCCAGCGATGCCGAGTGCCGTATTTAGGACTCCTTGGGGTAAGCGTAAAACTTTGCGGGTCATACTGCGTTTTCCTTTTCCTGCCATTCTATACTACAGCATGCGATTTTTTACAGACGCAGACCATTGTTTTGTGAATTCATACAAGACAATTCCTGTAGCAACACTCACATTCAGGCAAGGCTAAGCCATTACTCAACTCTTTCACGTTGCTTACAGACTTCCCCTGAAGAGGTGTGTGGACGTTGTATTTGAGAAGAGTGGGTTGGTCCATACGGGACTCATCCCACACATCAGAATCATTCATGGTGCTTGCTTTGCTCTTCATCCTGTTCAAATTTATTGCGGTTTCTAGTAAATTTGACCAACAAACCGCAGTGTCTAGAAGCAAACTACATAATGGCATCTGAACGAGTTCTAAGTTTATCTATGCGGCCCAAGAGCCTTCAGGAGTGTGTGGGACAAGACGAGTTGGTGAAGGCTCTGGAATACCAGTTTCAGGTAGGACGTATCCCCCACTTCTATATTGTTCATGGTCCGATTGGAGCAGGTAAGACGACCTTCGCACGCATTCTTGCATTGACACTTCAAATGGGCCCCAAACAAGAGAATGCGTTTGAGATTCCTGGAGAGATGTGGGAGAAATACAAGAAGTATGATATCAAGGAAATGAATGCGGCCAATCAGAATGGCATTGATGACATTCGTTCTCTGATTGAGAGTATGCGCTACATGCCTATCGCACCGTCCAAGTGTAAGGTAGTGATTCTGGATGAGGCCCATCAACTGACTGCCGCAGCACAAAACGCATTGCTGACTGAAACAGAAGACGTTGCAAAGCATGTGTATTATATCTTCTGTACCTCCAATTTGACCAAGATTATCCCCGCATTACAGCGGCGAGCCTATATGGTGTCACCCAAAGGCCTGACCACAGATGAGACCTATGCGTTGCTAGAAAAGGCCGCAGAGGAGGCTGCCTTTGTGGATGATATCAAGCCTCTCTATGATGCGCTCTATGTGAATTCAGTGACGAGTCCTGGTCTTGTCTTACAGGCCGCTGAGAAGTTCTTCAGTGGAATTCCAGCTACAGAGTCTGTGACGAATTTCACGATTGGCAAGTTTGATACTCTGGCCATCTGTAAAGCGGTGTCCAAGGGGGACTGGAAAGAGTCAAGTAAAATGCTGAAAGATTTGACCAAGGATGAAGTCGTCACCATGAAGATGTGTATTCTAGGCTATATGAAAGCCATCTTGATGAAGTCATCGGGCCAGAAAGCCTCTACAATGGCCCGAGCCATTCGCCTCTTAGCCGATGACAATGATATGTTAGCGCGATTCTTGGCAAATGTCTTTCTTGCGTGTGAAACGATAAATGGAACGGCCTAGGTGGTAAAAAATTGAACGGAAATCCAACCCTTTTTTTGGCATACCACCCGTTTGACTCTAAGAATGTCCATTGTTCATGATATCTGGGAGAACGAGCTTGAAATCACGAAGGGCTATGTGGCGCATCGGCATCGTCTAATTGATGTCAATCTGATTCAGACGTTTCAGGTGAAGGGTCGGCGGCTCTACATCAACACGTTCAAGCAGAATGAAATGGTTCCGAGTATGTGTATCTTCTTTGAGAGCAAGGAGAAGGCTGAGGAGGCTTACCAGATGATGAAGGAGGTCTACTACGGTCCTCTCGTTTATAGAAAGCAGAAGCAACCTGAGCTTACTCCCTGTCTTATGCTGCCGATCTTCCTCATAGCATTCTCGCCTCTCATTGGCTTCCTCGTTCTTCTAGTCTCGTCTTCCTATCCCATTGGAAACACCTGCCCGCTCTTTCTGTCCTCTTAGTAAATGAAAACACGGAAACAAAAAGGAACTCAACTCTACAATGACAATCCAAAAGGTCCTTCGAAAGTCAAAGCGCAATATGGAACAAAAGAAAGAGCTCAACAGACGCTCAAGAGATTACGTGGTAAACCTCGGGCTTACCAGAGACAAGTTGCGACTACGATGTTCTATCGAGCAAAACATCATAAATACAGAACAAAACAGATGGAAGAAGCGATGAAAGTCTACAACAACTATCTCAAAGAACTTACCTAAGATGTTTTTTCGGTTTCCACAACAATCTCCTGTGTTGAATCTTTCACCACATGAGTTGGAGGAGAGGAATCGGTGAGAGGAAGCGTATTCAGAAGCTTATCCACTTCAGCCATCGCCTCTTTGATGCGCTTGTAATCAGTCCACCAGGCCTCCTTGTCAGAATAGGAAAGAGATGTGGATTTTGTAGAGTTGTGATAATAAATGCGGAGAAACCCACCTCCTAGACAACCTGTATACATAATGACATTGGAAATACTGGGCACATGAAGAGCACTATTTTTTACTCGAAGGAAATGGGGCATCGCTATACATGGATTGAGGTGGTTGTGAAAATCAATTTTTGTGCTTAAAAAAATCATACGAACTCTATTCTAAGATGGACTACGGGGATACAACAGACGGTGCCTTAGCAATTGTGTTAGGATTTGGTCTTTTGACATGTGGCTCGAGTGTTCTTCTCACAGCGCTCTTTCCCTGTTCTTGCCGACCCAAACGCGATTGTAAACGGAACTGTGCGGATTGTAAGAGAGATAGACAAAAGTGTCGGCAAAAGTGGTATGATTGCTGTGTTCGCAGAGAAAGGGCTAGCACAGAAGAAGAATTAATGGCTGTGCCTTAAGGGAATACATAGACTCTAAGAAGAAGAAGGAATGTCCTCGACTTCTTATAGTATTGAAGGAGCTCTCTACGAGTTGGTCGCGAGAGGAAATAAAGATGTCTATTTCATTGAAGACGATAAGAAAAGTAAAAATTTGTTTGACAATCGCTACAATCCGACACCCCCTCAGATTTCTGAGCTTCGCCGCTTACCTCCGTTGAATCAACCAGGATTTGGTCGCAGTTTTGAATTCCAAGTGGAAATCGCTGGAGATTTTTTTGTAGAGCCAACTCTTTTGATAGACCTACCGTCATGGCTTCCTCCTCCGCAAGCTGTTCTCAATCCTACTTCCGTCATTACAGATGCCTCTGGTGTTTCCTATGGTTACACAAATGGAATTGGATTCTTCTTGTTTGAAAAGATTCAACTCCTTCAAGACAACATCCTCCTCCAGGAATTTAGTGGGGACGCGCTTTGGGCAACATCTCGGAGTAGGGGAACACTGAATTCAGCATTTCTAGATAATCGTCTGGTAGGTCTTCATTCGGGGTCTCCACTTTTACTTGGGCGGAATGCGACACCTGGACGACTTCGCCTCCCCTTACCGTTATTTGGATGTCAAAGTCTTGATGACGGGGGATTTCCTTCTTGCTGTATACCCCAACAACAATACCGGATTCGTTGTTTTTTGCGAAAGCTAGAAGACCTGGTTGAGGCTTCAGATGGAAGGGCGAAACCAACGCCATGGGGTGCCTCGGGTTGGTTGCTGAAATCAAGCGCTTCTGGACCAGTGAGTACATTTTCTACGTTACCTATCCAAGAGATTCAGCAACCGTCAATTTTACTTGAGACAAGACATATTTATACAGATGCGGAAACACGTCTCAGTCTCCAAACCGTGAGAAACGAAATTCCCTTTGAGCGCGTCTACGAGAATATCTTTACTCAGAACCAATATGATTATAATCCCATTGAAAGAGGTGCTGTCGCAGCGATAACCCGACGCTTAGAAGGAACTCATCCTGCGGCTCGCATTGTCAACTTCTTCCGCTCAAAGACTGCCATTCAAGCGAATCAGTTATGGAATATCAACAATGATATCTCAGGAGGCCAATTCTATAACAATATGAAGTTAGTCATCGCAGGAAAAGACAGAGAAACCTTGTTCCAGCCTCTTGTCTGGCGCTACCTTGTTGCTTTAGCCAAAGAAGAACGAGATTCTGGATTACCTTTTGCCATTATGAATTGGACAGTGGGTGACGTTCGGAGCAGACGACAACCCTTTGCCAGACAACCTGAAGGCTCTGTAAACTTTACAACCGCAGACAGACCAACACTCTACATTGATTTAAATGACATTGTTGTAGGAAGCAAAAACTCAGTTCTTCACAGTATTGTGGAGAGCTGGGCGTGTATGGTGACTGAAAATTATAGAGCAACCTTATGGTTTGGCAATTAATGCTTGCGTGTTTTCTTTCCACCCCGTTTCCGTGTAAAGAGGTTTTTAAAAGCAGATGGAAAGGAACGGCTCCTTGGTCTAGACTGTGTCACCCAGTTTTTGGCAGCCATATTTTTCCCATAGAGTTTTCGTAGCCGCATGACATTTTCTGCGAGGGTATCTTCAACTCTCTTCATTACTTCGCTAATTGTATATTCATCTATATAGAATTCGCGAAGCCTATCTACTTCACGTGCTAACTCCTGCATTTCCTCATCATATTTTTTAAGATTGAGTGTATTTCTATACTGGAGGTCTTCACTATTTTTTAAAACCTGCCAGAGCGTATCAAGTTTTGAATATAACTCTTCATACTTGGAGAGAATTTCGTCTCTCCGCTGTCTTCGTTTTTCAAGAACTTCATTGATTTCTTTTTTACAACTATTAGATTCGCTTTCCATTTATGTAAGGCAAAGATTTTCTTTCCGTAGAGACCCTTCTAAACAAACTTTATGCTAAGACATTAGCTACTCCTAAACAGATGGCAAGCTCCTTTCAAAGACCCGCAGGAGATATTACAACGCTTCTGGATTTAACAGACAGAGACGCACAAGACAATTCATATTTCCCTCTCAAATCCAATGTAAGTTGGTTCACACGGAACCCCGAACGCCGCTTTACACCCTTTGTCCCTGTCCTTCAAGATATTCAATACAGAGGTCCTGCTGGATTTGGACAACGGTTCTCTTTTGATATTAATTCCCAGACGTGTGGGGATTTGCTCTTAGGAGGAGGTCTTCAACTTCAATTGTCAAGCTGGTTTGATTTGACCACTGTCTTAAATCTTCAAAGTCAGAAATATCAATATGAGACGCCTAGCGAAGCTTGGTTTTATGCCAATGCTATGGGACAAATCTTGCTTCAAAAAGTGGAGTTAGAAATTGATGGAACCACCATTGAAATGGTAGATGGGGATTTATCCACTGCGTTTAGTGTCTTGTATCCTGACTTGAATACACAAGTGGGTCCGGGTGCTGACCATTTAGGAGTTGCGAATCTCCAACAGATTCTCACGTGGCCCCAATATCGTGTGTTCCCCACAGAAACTGGATTTCTCCAATGTGTTCTTCCGTTGTTCTTTCAACGCACACGCATGAAGGAGGGACTTCCTTTAGTTGCCTGTAAAGAAGGAACTGTGCGAATTCACATTACCCTCAGGCCTTTTACAGAAGTGCTTAGACAAGCAAGAGGGTATCGCGATTCGTGTGATGCTACACCTATCAATACAACTATCAATCTCTTGAACAAAACACTTCCTTTCAGAGAAGTGCTGCCTACACAAACAATGGACGCAGAGCCGATGCTTCAAAACGTCCGCCTAGTCACATGGGGAGCGATGTTAGATGGATCCGTGCGCACAAAGATGATCCGCGAACCGTTTGAAATTATGCACAGACATATTCAAACCTTTTACTTTGAAGAACCTCTCAAGTATGTGATCGCAAAACAAAACCAAGACAATCTGATTCGGATTCAGCTTCCCTTGGAAGCCAATCATCCTCTTGAGGAGATTCTCTGGTTTATAAGACGCAAAGATGTTCTCAATAATAATGAATGGACAAATTGGTCGAGTGTCTTGAACAAAGACTACAATGAGACATACAATCCTAGGCAGAGTATGATGAGCTATGGAATTTTACAAGCCAACGGGATTACAGTGGTAGAAGCAGAAGAACAGTTTTTCCGACAACTGATTGCGAGACACCATCGCGGGGGCATTATTGCTTACAATCAATACTTGTATGGATACCCGTTTGCAAAGTGGCCTGGAGATATTCATCAACCTACGGGCACTGTCAACGCGTCTCGTCTTCAGAATCTACGATTGACCTTAGATGTGCGAGCTCCTCAGAATCCCGATGGAACTGCTGCTGCGTGGGACGTGAAAGTCTTCTGTGTAGGCCTCAATTGGTTACGATTCCAGAATGGTATTTGCAATCGCATGTTTACCGATTAAGCAAACCTCTGGTTTGCTTAAACATAGTTCCAGAAAACCGTATCGTTTTTTGGAACCGATTAAGGGTAAAATTGAATATAATAAGGGCTCGTTATTACGCAAACCATTACAATGTCTTTCTTACGACGTTGGTTCATGAGGATACCTCCTCTGACCCCTCCTGTCGCAATCCCCGCCTATCCTGCTCATATGGGCGCTGGATGCGTCTTTACCGATGGCAAACAT
>Ga0247832_1003875_pt1 | contig 19678 bp, 17 predicted proteins | sample LaCruzMarch2015__10_FD_192407 | JGI IMG/M metagenome (GOLD analysis project Ga0247832, IMG submission 192407) | Freshwater microbial communities from meromictic Lake La Cruz, Castile-La Mancha, Spain - LaCruzMarch2015_4m | ecosystem: Environmental > Aquatic > Freshwater > Lake | place: Spain... | reverse complement strand
AAACAGCACAGCTTTCCTTGTTTAATACAATTTGAATCTGAAAACGAAAACCACAAGAAAAATGCCCTCTATTTAACCCTATCAATGATGGCCGGGCGTATGCTAATTTTTGTTGGACAGTAGTGGAATATATGATTAAAAAAGTAAATAATCATTATAGCTATGTCTGTGATCATAATGCAGTAATTTGAGTAAAAAATTTATGCTTCAATAGCATAAAGGACTCTTTTTTTAAAATATAGTTTTTAAATTTTTTAACTTGTTTAAAGGCTATTATCCTGTGCATTTAAGAAATAATGCTATAATTTTAGGCCGAATACCTATTTCATGGTTTCTTTGCCATCTGAACTATCAAAAAGGGAAGCATTGGTTTTGAAAAAAGTTGCGAACCTTTGTGTGAACCCAATCCACGAAATGAAAAATCTATTTATAAGTAGTTTTTTAGCGTTTAAACTGATTTGTAACCTGGCAATTGCACAGGATGCTGGAAAATTCGATAATCTTGAATTAGCATCTACCTCTCCTGAAAAAGTAAAAGTGCTTGAACTCAAGAAGCAGAATCTTGAAACAATACCTGATGCTGTTGCCAATTTTGCTAATTTGCAGCAATTAGATTTAGGGTTTAATCGGATACATACCATTCCTTCCTTTATCTGCAAATTCAATGCGCTCGAGAACATCAGTATGTTCCGGAATCAATTGCAGACCATTCCTGAATGCATGCATAACTTGCCAACCCTTAAAAGTCTGGATTTATCATCTAATCAACTGACCGTTTGGCCTGAAGGCTTGAACCACCTCCACGAACTGGTATCGCTAAACTTACGAGGTAACGGACTTTCGGTAATTCCTGACATAGTGGGCGATTTGGGCAGCCTTGAATACCTGGATGTTTCAGGCAATGGCGTAAGCAAAATTTTAAACGACATTAAAGACTGTGAATCGCTCAAGCGCTTGATATTGTTTAATAACAAACTACGTGAAGTGCCCGATGGGCTTGGAAAATTAAAACAACTGGAAGAGTTGGATCTTACGGGTAATGAGTTGACAGTGTTGCCCAAGTCTATGGGCAAACTCAAAAACCTGAAAGTGCTGAAAATCGGCAATAACAAGATTCATGAATGGCCGGCTTTTATCGAAAATCTTGAAAATCTTGAATTGCTGGTTATCACTGGAAACCCAGGACTCAGACCTCCGCCACCTACCAAGTTTAAAAAACCTAAGAAGCTCCGAATTCAATAGTTTCAGGTACTTTTCAGGGCTTCTTCCAGGCTTCTGATTTTAGCCTCAGAATCTTCCTTTTTACGTTGTTCGTTGGCAATCACTTCTGGTTTTGCGTTAGCCACAAAACGTTCATTCCCCAGTTTTTTCATCACAGATTCAAGAAATCCTTTTTGGTATTCCAGTTCCTGCAGCAAAGTTGATTTGTCAGGTCCTGCTTGTTTATCAGCCGGCAACAAAATGAAAACCTCGTGCTGTTTTAAAGCAAATCGGTGCGATTTGTTGGTTTTCCATGCATCTGGCAGGCTGTCTACTTCCTTGGCCAAGTCTAGGCCTGACAGATTGGCCAGTTTAAACAAAACAGACTGGTATCGTTCAAAAAAAGCAGTAGATGCACTGGTAACACCCACTTGCAATGCATCCTTCGGCGAAATTTGTTGCGTGTTTCTGAAATTCCTGATCTGGCCAATGCATTCAAAAGCAAGGTTCATTTCTTCCACCTGACTCGAATCAAAAGTGCTCGAAGTTGGGAATGTGGCTATGCAAATGCTGTCTCCGGCTTTCCTAGGTTCCAATTCCTGCCAAATTTCTTCAGTAATAAAAGGCATAAATGGATGCAATAAGCGTAATACCGCATCGAAATGTGAAACAACAGCCTTATAGGTTGTAGTAGAAACTGGTTTGCCAAATTCAGGTTTCACCAACTCCAGATACCAGGCGCAAAATTCGTCCCAAACAAACTTGTAAGTGCGCAATAAAGCATCGGAAATGCGGAATTCGGCAAAATCAGCATCGAGTTCTGCCACCACCTGATTCAATCGATTCTGCATCCAGGCAATGGCCAGTTTATCTACCTCAGGTTGGGCTTGTTCTGTTTGTTCCCAGCCTTTTACCAACCTGAATGCATTCCAAAGTTTATTGCAAAAATTTCGCCCCTGCAAACACAGGCTTTCATCGAAAGGCAAATCGTTTCCAGCAGGTGAACTGAACAACATACCTGTGCGTACGCCATCGGCAGAATATTTTTCAATCAATTCCAGCGGGTCGGGCGAGTTGCCCAATGACTTACTCATTTTCCGGCCTTGTTTGTCACGCACGATGCCGGTGAGGTACACATTTTTAAACGGCATTTTGCCTTTGTATTCATAACCAGCCATAATCATGCGGGCCACCCAGAAAAATAAAATTTCAGGGGCAGTCACCAGGTCATTGGTTGGGTAATAGTAATTGATGTCGGCATTTTGAGGATCTTTAAACCCATCAAAAACCGAAATAGGCCATAGCCAGCTGCTGAACCATGTGTCAAGCACATCTTCGTCCTGGGTGAGGTCGGTTTCGCTTAAGGCAAAAAGCTGGTATTTATCCCGGGCAATGCGCAAGGCTGCTTTTTTATTTTTGGCAACAATACAGGTTCCATCGAGCATGTAAAAAGCCGGTATTTGCTGCCCCCACCACAACTGACGGCTAATGCACCAATCGTGCACATTTTCCATCCAGTGGCGGTACATATTTTTGAACTTGGCCGGGTGTAATCGGATGTTGTCGTTCATTACATTGTCGAGTGCAGGTTTGGCCATATCTCCCATTTTTAAAAACCACTGCTGCGAAATTCTCGGCTCAACCACTGCATGGGTGCGTTCACTGAGGCCTATTTTGTTGCTGATTTCTTCCACTTTCACCAGCAAACCCTGTGCTTCCAGTTCCTGCGGCACCAGCTTGCGCACGGCAAAACGATCCATTCCATTGTATTTTACCGAATGTTCGTTCAAAGTGCCATCTTCGTTGAACAAATCAATGACAGGCAGTTTGTGCTTCAGTCCCAAATTGTAATCGTTGATGTCGTGTGCGGGGGTTACTTTCAGGCAACCAGTTCCAAATTCCGGGTCCACATATTCGTCGGCAATGATGGGCACCGCTTTATTCACAATGGGCACTATGGCTTTTTTGCCCACCAAATGTTTGTACCGTTCGTCGTTCGGATTCACGCAAACACCCGTGTCGGCCATAATGGTTTCGGGCCTGGTGGTGGCAATGGTGATAAACTCATCGGCTGAACCTTCGATGGGGTAGCGCACAAAGTACAATTTCGACTGCACTTCTTTGTGGTACACTTCTTCGTCACTTAAAGCCGTACGGCCTTGGGGATCCCAGTTTACCATTCGAATACCCCTGTAAATCAAGCCTTTGTTATATAGGTCAACAAAAACTTCCACCACGGCATCGTACAAATCGGGCTCCATGGTAAAGCGGGTTCGATCCCAGTCGCAAGAACAGCCCAGTTTTTTCAGCTGTTCAAGTATAATGCCTCCATATTTTTCTTTCCAGACCCAAGCATGCTGCAAAAATTCTTCTCTCGATAGGCTTTTTTTGTCAATACCTTGCTCTTTGAGCATGCTTACCACCTTGGCCTCTGTGGCTATACTGGCATGGTCGGTTCCTGGCACCCAGCAAGCTTCTTTGCCTTCCATGCGAGCCCGGCGCACAAGAATATCCTGTATGGTATTGTTGAGCATGTGGCCCATGTGCAGCACACCTGTCACATTTGGCGGCGGAATCACCACCGTGTAAGGTTCTTTTTCTGGGTTTGGCGTCGAATGAAAATACTTGTTTTCAAGCCAATAAGCATACCACTTATTTTCTACTTCGGCTGGGTTGTAATTTTTTGCAATCTCCATCTGGAAAAATTTGGAGGTGCAAAACTAAGGGTTTAGGTGTAGCGGGGCGAATTTCTATTGCTTAAACTTTTAGGCCTTTCCAAGACTCCTTTTCAAACGATTTTTTATGTGCATTACATGCTTATTTTTTTAATAAGAATATTTCAATTAAGGTATTAAACGATAAAAATACTAACATAATATCTTTCTATTAAAATGGGTAGATGCAATGGTTGTTGCGTGTTCATAAGCCGAAATTAGACATACAAAAACAAAATACTATTGGTGTAGTTTTATGTTATTCCATTAATTCCTCCCGCAATGCTGCCAAGAACCAATCCGCATTCGCCTGGCTTAGGTTCAGAGCTGGGAGTAAACGAATGATATTTGGATTGGCAGTTCCTGTAAAAATCCGGTGCTTGAAAAGCAATTGCTTTTGGGCATTGGCCAGCTGTTCTGGCAAAGCAATGCCAATCATAAGGCCACGTCCACGCACTTCAAGCACGTTTGGCATTTGGCGAAGTTCTGTCATCAGGTAGTTGCCCATTTTTTCGGCATGGGTTATTAGGTTTTCGCTTTCCATTACTTCTAGCACAGAGAGAGCTGCCGCACAGGCCAAATGATTGCCGCCAAACGTAGTGCCCAACATGCCATGCCACGGTTTGAATTTGGGCGAAATCACAATGCCGCCAACCGGAAAGCCATTGCCCATTCCCTTGGCCATGGAATAAATATCAGCCTGAATGCCAGCGTAGTCGTGGGCAAAAAATTGCCCTGTGCGACCGTAACCACATTGCACCGAATCGGCTATGAAAACTGAGTCATATTTGTCGCACAGGCTGCGAATGGCCTGCAAAAATACATCGGAAGCCACGTTTATTCCGCCAACGCCCTGAATTCCTTCCACGATGACGGAAGAAATCTCATCACCAAAATCAAAAAAAGCCTGATCGAGAGCATCCACATCGTTCCAGGGCAGGAAAACCACGTTGTCGGTTTGGTTAACCGGCGCTACAATTTTTGTATTGTCAGTAGCGGCTACGGCCAAACTGGTCCGTCCGTGAAATGCTTTTTTAAAAGCAATAATTTTCTTGCGACCGTTGTAAAAAGATGCCAGCTTTAAGGCATTTTCGTTCGCCTCGGCTCCGGAGTTGCAAAGAAAAAGGCTGAAATCTTCTTTACCTGAAACTTGTCCCAGTTTGGCAGCCAGTTCTTCCTGAATAGGGATTTCGATGGAATTGGAATAAAATCCAAGCTTGTTGAGTTGATCTGAGAGCCGTTTTACATAATGTGGGTGTGTATGCCCAATCGAAATCACCGCATGTCCGCCATACATATCCAGATATTCATTTCCACTTGCATCCCATACCAAACTGCCCTGGCCTTTCACAATTTCTACCGGATTCACCGGATATACATCGAACATTTTCATGGCTAAAAGGCAAGTGGTTTTAGGTGGAGGCCTGCGGTTTCGTCGAGGCCAAACATCAGATTCAAATTTTGCACAGCTTGTCCGCTGGCACCTTTGGTCAGGTTGTCGATGATGCTATATATTAGCAAATGATTGCCTTGTTTTTCCAGTTGAATAAGGCACTTGTTGGTGTTTACTACTTGCTTCAAATCGAGCGGTTGGTTGACCATATGTGTAAAAGGATGATTGGCGTAAAATTTCTGATACAAGGCAATGGCATCAGCTTCCGAAAGCTTGGTTTCAAAATAACTAGTGATCCAGATTCCCCGGGTAAATGGCCCTCTGTATGGCACAAATAAAATTTCGGGGTTTGAACCTTGTGCCTGGCCCAGGGTTCGATTGATTTCGTTCAGGTGCTGGTGTTGAAACACCTTGTACACCGATAAGTTGTTTTGCCTCCAGCTGAAATGGCTGGTTTCGCTCAGCGATTGTCCGGCTCCGGTAGAACCTGTGATGCCCGTAGTGTGAATGGTATTTTTCAACAAGCCCGCAGAAGCTAATGGCAACAAACCCAATTGAATGGCCGTGGCAAAGCAACCGGGATTGGCAATGTTTTGCGCAGATTGAATGGCTTCCTTTTGAAATTCAGGCAAGCCATAGACAAATTCCCGATCTCCAATTGATTCTCCCAGCCGAAAATCCTGACTCAAGTCGATGATTCGAATGTGAGCAGGGATTGTGTCTTCCAATACAAACTTTTTGGCTTGTCCATGCCCCACGCACAGAAACAAGACATCGATATCGTTGCTCAGCGAATCTGAAAACAACAAATCTGTATCGCCAACCAGGTCTGAATGCACCGAAGAAATAGGTTTTCCGGCTTGGGAATCACTTTTGGCAAAAACCAACTCCAAAGCCGGATGATGAATCAAAATTCTGATCAATTCGCCGCCTGTGTATCCTGCTGCACCAATGATGCCTGCTTTAATTTTTGCCATCTGCCGATTCTTTAACCTGGTGATAAATATAGGTTTGGTTGCCAAATATTTTGGTGAAGCCTTTCACATCTTCGGCTGTCCAACCAGTGTTTTCTTCTCCATATTTGCCAAATTTGCTCGACATCAGATCGTATTTCGACTCAATGCCATCAACCTGAAAGCGGTAAGGATGCAGGGTGATAAATACACGACCAATAACCTGCTTTTGCGAACTTTCCAACAGTGCTTCAATATCCCGCATGGCTGGGTCTAACAGTTGACCTTCGTGTAGCCAGTTGCCATAAAAGTCGGAAAGTTGGTCTTTCCAAAACAGTTGCCACTTGGTAAGTACATGTTTTTCAAGCAAATGATGGGCTTTTATCAACATCAAGGCTGCTGGTGCTTCAAAGCCAACCCGTCCTTTTATGCCAATGATGGTATCGCCCACATGCATGTCACGCCCAATACCATAGCTGCCGCCCAGTAAATTCAAGGCCTTCACCAGCTCAACCGGATTTTCAAATGTTTGTCCGTTCAATGCTTTGGGAATGCCTTGTTCAAAATCAATATGAATGGTTTGGGGAGTGGTGGCGGTTACTTGCGTTGGCCAGGCTACCTCCGGCAAGGGCAAGTGAGAAGTGAGCGTTTCTTTTCCGCCACAGGAGGTTCCCCAAAGGCCTTTGTTAATGGAATACTTTGCTTTTTCGAAGTTCATGTCCACGCCTTGTTCTTTCAAAAAAGTGATTTCCTGTTCCCGACTTAGCTTCAAATCCCGAATCGGGGTGATGATTTCGAGTCCGGGTGCCATAATTTGCAGCACCATGTCGAACCGAACCTGATCGTTGCCAGCTCCAGTGCTACCATGAACCACAGCGTCTGCTTGCATTTCTTGGGTGTACTGGGCAATCGCCATTGCTTGAAACACCCGCTCGGCACTCACACTCAATGGATAGGTGTTGTTTTTTAACACATTGCCAAAGAGCAGGTATTTGAGGCATTTGTCCCAGAATGAGTCTGTAACATCTACCGTTTTGTGCGAAACAGATCCCAGTTTTTTGGCTTGTTCGGCTATCTGGGCATTTTCTTCATCAGAAAATCCTCCAGTGTCCACCGTCAAGGTATGCACTTCGTACCCCTGAGCTATCAGGTGCAACACGCAAAAGGAAGTATCGAGGCCGCCGCTAAAGGCAATGAGGGCTTTCTTCATTTTTTTAAACACTTAGTTTTGGTTGAAACACATAGGCACATAGGTTTACACATAGGTCACATAATGGGTTGGGTTCAATGATCAGGCAGTTTTCGAAATAATTCGTTTACAAATGTTCGTTGCCCTTACTTGAAAATATTTGTACAACTGAAGTTGATTAAAATGCCTTTTGGCATTTCTAAAAGCCGCATGTAAGTTAGTAATTGAGCTTCATGAACAGGCAATAATGCTTCAACAGCTTTCAACTCAACACAGATGGAGTTTTCAACTAAAAGGTCACAACGAAGGGTGGTGTCAATTTTCAAACCTTTAAAATCTAAAGTTGCGGAAGTTTCTGAAACACATTGTAAGTTTCTCAAATGCAGTTCTTTCACCATGCATTGATGGTAAACACTTTCCAGTAAACCTGGTCCAACGTGCCTGTGCACTTCTATGGCCGCTCCAACAATCTCATAAGTCAATGAATCAATGTCCTTCTTGGTCATCTTGTTTCTATTGTTTTCTATGTGCCGTCCTATGTACCTATGTGTTTTAGCTATTCTTCTTATTTCGCCATTCCTTCAGCAGCACCCAATTCTTCAACCGTGAAAACCGCTCGAACAGTTTGAAATTACCTTTAAACTCCCTTTCCCAGAGTGTTTTCTTTTTCTTCTTTTTGTCGCCCCAGGCAGGATCATACAGCATGCCAGTGCAGAGGCAGTTTTTTCTTTCTTTGAGCTTCAGTATGTCATAATTCACACAGCTTTGGCAGCCTTTCCAAAATTCCTCATCGTCGGTCAGTTCGCTGTAGGTCACTGGTTTATAGCCCAACTCTGAATTTATTTTCATCACAGCCAAACCAGTAGTAAGTCCGAATATTTTAGCATCAGGGTATTTTTGCCTGCTGAGTTCAAATATCTTTTCTTTGATGCGTTTGGCTACGCCTGATCCCCGGTATTCAGGAATTACGATCAAACCCGAATTGGCCACATATTTTCCATGGCTCCAGGCCTCTATGTAGCAAAAGCCCAACCACTTGCCTTCCCGGGTAAGGGCGATGACGGCCTTGCTTTCCCGCATTTTTTGTTTCAGGTACTCAGGTGAGCGCCGTGCAATTCCGGTTCCTCTGGCTGCTGCTGATGCCGCCATTTCGTCGGCTATTTGTTCTGCAAATTGGGTATGCCTTTCGTCGGCAAATGCTATAATGATATTTTTATCTTTTTGCATGGCCGCCTTGGGCTGAAAAAGCTTTTGGTTCAATAAAAGTTAAATTGGTGGTGAGTCCAGCAGAGATTAGGCCTGCAGGTGCCTTTACTTAAAATAAACGCTAAGCCCTCACTGGTCGAAACGTGTGTCTGACAACCCAAGGAAAATAAGCCAAATTAGTGAGCAACAGGCTTCTTGAAGCACTGAAATAGTCCTTGATTATAAATTCAAAAGTTTCTGCTGTGTTATTCCTTGTCATGTTTTGCCATACAAAGGTTGAGCAAAATCAATAGTTTCCCAAACATCAAATTTTCCTGTGTGATAATGCCTAAGTAAAACTATTCAAATTGGCTCTCCTGAGCAGATTTTTCAGCCATCGATTCTGCCTTATTGGTACCCAAATATCGGTCTATGACAAAATGCATCACATAAAGTAAAGGCGTTGTGGCAATGGCTATTCCGAATTTATAGATGTAATTGATGATGCCCACGGCGATGACTTGTTTGAAACTCCAATTACCAAACAAATAGAAAGCAACGACTAGCACTACAAAGCTGTCGACCAATTGGGAAACCAACGTTGAACCCGTGGCTCTTAGCCATATTTTCTTGCTGCCAGTCATGCTTCTGATCCAGTGAAAAGTATATGCATCAAGCAATTGACCCACCAGAAAAGCAGTGATGGAACCTAGCATAATTCCCAGGCCTTGCAGAAAAATAGAGTTGAAAGCGTAATTGATGTCGAATGGTTCGCCGTTTGGGCCTTTGGCGTTCAGTTGCATCCAAAAGTCAGCAGGAGGAAGTTTTGTCACAGCAAGAATTACCACGAATATATAGGCTATTAATGCCGCTGTGATAAATGAAATACGTTTTACCCCTTCTTTGCCAAAGTATTCATTGATCACATCGCTGGTCACAAATACCAAAGGCCAGATGATGACTCCAGCGGTGAGGTTGAAATCAAGCTTAAAATCTAATCCAAGGTTTAATTGAGCGGGTGCAGTACCAAGCAAAGTTTCTAATGAGAAAATTTTTGCACCAATGATTTCTGCCACGATGGCATTGCATAAAAAAATGCTACAAAGAATGATGTAGAGGTTGGTTTTTTTCTGGCTTGCAAAAGCTGTCTGCATGCTCTATTTGTACTTTGAGGGCAAACCTACACATTCTAGAAATGATATTTTGGCAATGCACCCGGGTATATTTTCTAATTTTGCACCCTTTCTCTTATTGTTCAACAAAATATGGAGGCATTAGGCCGGTTTTTTATTTTTTTATCTCAAACCCTGAGTCGGAGAGAAAGGCTGAGCATCTATCCGGTACTTATTTTGGAGGAAATGCTCCAGATTGGCTTCAACAGTTTCAAGTTGGTTGCCATTGTTTCTTCTTTTATTGGTGCGGTAACTTGTGTGCAAACTGCATTTAACCTGGTAAGTCCTTTAGTTCCTTCCTACATTATTGGCACCATAGTGCGAGACATGACTTTGCTGGAGCTTGCGCCAACCATCACCTGTATCGTACTTTCAGGAAAAGTAGGTTCCAATATTGCAGGCCAATTGGGCACCATGCGCATTACCGAACAGATTGATGCGTTGGAAGTGATGGGCATCAATTCGGTGTCGTACCTCGTATTTCCAAAAATTATGGCCTCTCTCCTCATGTTTCCAGTCTTGGTTATTTTCGCTGGATTTCTATCGCTCATGGGCGGCTATTTGGCAGGTATTTTCACGGGCGTCATCACAGAAAGTGAATATGTGTATGGAATCCGTTATACATTCAATGAGTTCAATATTACTTTTGCCATCATCAAGGCTATCGTATTTGCCTTTCTCATTTCTTCTATTTCTGCTTTTCAGGGTTTTTACACACGAGGTGGTGCTTTAGAGGTTGGAATTGCAAGTACCCAGGCAGTTACCAAAAGCTGTATTGCCGTGTTGATTGCTGATTATTTATTAGCTCAAATGTTACTTTAAATCTTATGATCGAAGTTAAAAACATTAGCAAGCGGTTTGGTGACAAGCAAATTCTAACGGATGTGTCGGCTAAGTTTGAGCCAAGCAACAACAGCCTCATTATAGGTACAAGTGGTACAGGTAAAAGTGTTTTGCTAAAATGCATTGTGGGTCTCATCAAGCCTGAAGAAGGTCAGGTGCTGTTTGATGGGCGAGATTTTTACAAGGCATCAGAAAGAGAAAAAAAAGACATCCGCCGTGAAATTGGTATGCTTTTTCAAGGCAGTGCGTTGTTCGACAGCAAAACTGTGGAAGAAAATGTACGATTTCCATTGGATCTGCTCGATGAAAACATGTCCGAATCTGAAAAGCTCGATCGGGTTAACTTTTGCCTTCACCGGGTAGCACTTGACAATTCGAATAAAAAAATGCCTTCAGAGCTGAGTGGTGGCATGAAAAAGCGAGTTGGTATAGCCAGGGCTATTGTACTCAATCCAAAATATTTGTTTTGCGACGAACCCAACTCAGGCCTCGATCCTCAAACATCGATAAAAATAGACGAGCTGATCAGCGAAATTACCGATGAGTTTAAAATCACAACCATTGTGGTGAGCCACGATATGAACTCCGTGTTTGGCATAGGTGAATACGTTGTTTTTCTGCATGAGGGTAAAAAATTGTGGGAAGGCACTGCAGGACAGATTATGGATGCAGATGTATCTGAATTGCATGACTTTATATTTGCAGGTAAGTTGATGCGACAAGTTAGACTCACAATGTAGATTTAACTTTTTTTCATTGACTTTTGTGAATCAAAACATTAATATTGACCCCGAAACGTCACAACCGCTGATACCATGGCATTGGTGTTCAAAGAAAAATTAGATACTGAATGCTGTTGGGGCATTTGGAAAATTGACGAGTCGGAGCACGAGTTGCTTTCTTTGCTCGACCCTCCTCAAACAGATATTACCCATTTCGAATCAATTCCGCATCCACGTATCAGAAAGGAATCAGTCGCCAGTCGATTGATTCTCAAAACCCTGGTAAATGAATGTGGAGAAGAGTATCAAGGGTTGTTCAAAAACAAAAACGGCAAACCTTTTCTCTACAAATCGAACCTGATGGTGAGCTATTCGCATACCGAGGACTATGCTGCAGCCATTGTTCACCGTACCAAACAGGTTGGTATTGACACGGAACATATCCAAGAGAAAATGTATAAAATAGCTCCTCGCTTCATGTCAGATGCCGAACTGGAGTCTGCCAAAAACGACCTTGAACAAATTTGTGTGTACTGGTGCGCCAAAGAAGCCATGTACAAACTCTACAATGTGAAAACTGTTGAATTTCGGGACAACCTGAAAATCAATCCTTTTCTCAAATCATCGAAAGGTGTCATCACAGGAGAAATACATTTGGGTACATTTCACAGCCGTTCCAGCATTCACTACCACCGGCACGAGGATGTGATGGTGGCTTTGTGCTTTTAAATTTACATGAATTTGAATATTCGCTAATCTTGCGAATCAATCAAGAAGTGTTGCTTTGACCAAGCCCCGATTGCCCAAAAAGTTTCCCAACAAAGAAACAGCCGGAGCGCTGCTGTTGGCCAACATGCGGCGAAACATAAAAATCAGCACAAAAGATGAAAAGCTGATATTGGCAGCTTCAATCTTGCTGTCGGTACCTAAAAAGGAGTTTTTTCATCATGAAGGGCAGGTAAACGAATATTCGGCATTTGTACTTTCAGGCTGTATGCGAAGCTATTTTACAGATACCAATGGCTTTGAGCATACGGTTCAGTTTGCAGTAGAGGACTGGTGGATTACAGATATGATGTCGTACATCAAACAAGAACCTGGTAAGCTGAACATAGACGCTTTGGAGCCCACTACTTTGCTGTTGATTTCAAGACGTGACCAATTGCAATTGTATGACCAATGCCCAACGGTTGAAAAATACTTTCGGATTCTCCTTGAAAAAAGTCTGGCCAGTCAGCAATTGCGCATCATCGAAAACTTGAGTCTGCCTGCCACGGAGCGTTACCTAAATTTTATTCAACGATATCCGCAACTCACCAACCGCATTTCACAGATTCAAATCGCTTCATACCTGGGCATTACACCCGAGTTTTTAAGCAAAATCAGAAGGCAATTGGCGGGCAAATAGCGGGGAATTTATTTCACTTCCTTGATGAGATTGGCAGAATATACCAATACAGGATTGGCCTGTTGCATGGCCTTTAAAAATGCATTACAGGCCTCTTTTTCAAATATTCTGTAGCCTTCGGTGGTTGTTGAAATTTGTAAAGGCAATGGATTTTTGGAAGCCACAACTTTGATAAAAGCCTGATTTGAGGCTGGGGGAGACGGTGAAAAAGAATTGTCAGAATCTGGTAGTTCGTAAGTGCCTTTCTTGAAAAAGGGCGTCTGTCCATTGTCGAATGGGAAAATCATATACATCTGATTGCCTGTCATGTCGTTGCTTTCATAATAAAAGGCGTACACATAAGCATCTTCCGACAAAGTTAGTTTGACGTTGTAGGCATTCCCCACATGAAAGGCTGAATCTTTTGGTAAGGCCATATTATTTGTTTCGTCGAATACAAAATAGCTGGCAAATGATGCCCTTGTTTTGAAGTTCACGAAGTTGACAAATGTTTGGTCCAAGCGGGTAATTTCATTGTTCCATTTTCTGAAATTGTCCTGATCGAGCTTGGTGTAAAACGTGGTTTTAGCTCGTCCAATAGCCACAGTAGCTGGGCCAGTTGTTGGGCTGGGATTAAATTTATCTTTTACCAAAGTAGCTTCCAGGATGTTGGCTCCTACATAATCTCCGGTAATGCTGTACTTGGCCATGAGGTAATAATCTGGCCGCATGTTGTTCGATATGTTTTGCCACAGTGCAGACTCTTCGGCTTGGGTAGCAGGAGGTGTGAAATAACCTCTCATTACTTCGTGCAGGTTTTTATCAGCGTCCTCGCTGTTGATGATGTTGAGTTCTAACCTTTTCAGCTTTCTCCAGGATTGGCAAACTTCTTTCAGACGAAATGCAATAGCCGAAGACAATTTTATGCCAAGCGGTGTCCTAAGCGTATCGCTCATATCAGAGCGGCCTATGAAAGGCAAAACATAAATTTTACTCCCTTTTGGCACTGGTCGCTTCATCATCGCAGATTCAAAACTATTGGCCATTTGTTTGGCCAATGAATTCATGGAATATTCGATGGGGGCGTCGTCCACTTCGTGCTGATACTGAGCCAGCGAAACATGGCTGCAAAGCGAAACTGCAAAAAAGTGAACCCAAAAAATCTTCATGTGAACCTTACTTTTTGTTGATCAACTCATGCATGGCTACTCCCAATGTGTATTCAACTCCAGCCTCCAGCGACTTAATTTTTGTAGCCCTGGCCCGACCTGAATATAAAATCTGATCAGTTTTCAAATCTTTGAGTTGCACAAATGCCATCAAGGGCAAGCCACCTTCAACGGCTTCTGTGGTCACATCGCTGGTAAAAATAGCATCGGCTCCCGCAGCGAGTGCAGCTTCTTTCATCACTTCATTAGAAACTTCAGAGCTACCTCCAAACCGTCGAACCGAAACTTCCCGATTGTAGCTGCTCACATCTACTGCCTGTAAATTGGGCAATGAAGCCATTTTTGATTGAAGAAACTGATCTGTTCTTCTCGCCAATTCGTCAACAGCCGCAGTTTTGGTAGTGCGTATGGACACAGGCAAAACCAGCACTTTCAGTGGCTTTCCCACGTTGTAGGATGGCGAAAAACTGGTTTGCAAAAAGTAATCTTTGCTACAGCCTCCCAAAAGGCCGATGAGCAATATGAAAGAGAGAAGTTTTTTCATTTCTTTTTCGATTTAGCGGGTGCCTTTTTCACCACTTTTTTGGGTGCAGCCTTGCGTATTGTTTGATCAGGTGAGGACGACAAGCTTATAGATTCTGTTTTTGGTTTTGATGGAGGAGCAGGTTGCGTGGTAGGTACATTTACAGGCTGAGTGGTAGGCGAACCCGGTGTAGGCTGAATGACAGGCACTTCAAGTTGTTGCTGTAAGTTGGCTTTTTGCTTGGTAGGCGAAAACGAAATTTGTCGCCCATAAAGCAGCTCTACATCCATGCGAAGCGGTTTAAAAAATTCATCCTCATCGCAGTAGTCAAGAATTTTATCTGTCAGGTCGGCTGGTTTTTTCTTGAAGGTCACGTTGAGCTTGGTATAGTTTGCCACACTCACAGGTTCCATGTTTCCTCCAAATTGGGGGTCGTCCGAAAGTTTTCTGCGTAAGTTTCTGAAATCTCTGAATGTTCCGGCATTGTAAAACCGAAGTTCATAAGGCATGCCATTGTTTACCCAACGACCCATGTAGCTGTTGAACAAAAACAAAAGTCTGTCCATTCCTTTAGCCACCGCATCTGTAACGGCCATTTTCACGGCAGCTTGTTGATCTGGCAATGCTTGCCAGCCACCTTCAAGCACCACAGTGCCAAGGCCTTCCGCTGTGCAATTGTCATAAGCCTTGGCTTCCAAAATTACTTTGGTGTTGAAGGCTCCCGCTGCGTTTCGTTCGCTGCGGATGGTGATGTCTTTGATGTAAATAATAAATTGCGCATCAGACATTAAGCCAAGCTTTTGCACATAATTTACTTCACTGGTATCGCCTCCTTTAAAAATCCGGAAAGCTTCATTTTTCAGTTGATCGAATCGCTGCTTTTCAATGTATCGATACTTTTTATCGGCTAAAAACTCGTTGATCCGTTCAATGCCAAAATCGATGGCGCCTACTTCTGACGGGTCTGTTTTTCTTGGGTCGTAAAGTGCTAAAAACCGAATCCCTCCCACCATGTCGCTCAGCATTACGGCATCGGCTTTGAGGGGCGACAAACTCACTAAAGCTTTTATCAACACTTCGGTAATGCCATTCGATACTATTGGTTCGCCTACCACATCGTAACTTTTGATGTAGCCTTCTGTGCGGGTAGAAACCACGTCTTTGATCAACACAAAGTTCTCCATGTTCGACTCTGCCTGCACCACCGTACCCATTGCTTGCCCCACTGCCGATCGAAGTCCGTCAGCTATGGCATCGTTTCTGTTTTGGCCAAAACCTTTCACTTCTACAGCTCTTTCCTGAGCGAAACAGGAGAGACTAACCAGGGAAATAAAAAGAAATGATTGTATTGTTTTCTTCATCGCAGTCATCAGATTAAATGGGTAATAGAATGGTTTTTACAATATTGAGAATGGTTTTACCAACCTTTTTCCACTTTTCAATACGTTCTTTGGCTTTATCAGGAACCACCAGATTGCCCGCTGCATCCTGCAACACTTCTATCACTTCCAGCCCTTTTTTGCCTTTTAGTTTATCGTAAGTGTCTTTGCCGGCTTTCAGTAATTCGGGGAATTTGCCATTGGTCGGGTCATAAGCCTTTGCCATATCGAGCAGCACATTTTTCTGGTTGTCGGTAATGTTGGGTAATAAGCGTGGGTCGTATTTTCCGTTCACCCGTAAGGCAATGGCTTCAGGCATATCTTGAGGATATTCAGCCGATGCGCCATTCGATTTTGGATCGTTATTTACCAAAGCAGTGGCCAGTCCGTCTTTATAAAGCGGTGCCCGCATGGTTACGGTAGCTATGCCATTTTTTATGACCGGTTCGCCTAAAACCCTCGCATTTTTTACCACACCTTCCACTTTGGTTTTTACCACATCGCTTTCGGTCACCATGTCTTTCACGGTAGTTTCACCTGTAACTTTCACGCCTTGAATGATTTCGAGCAGGTTTCTTTGGGCATCTACGATGGCACCACGGTTGGCCATAAGCTGAGCCTGTGCAGGATTTGGAAATTTGGTAGCATCGATGGCTGAACTACCGGTAACTTCAATGAACTGATCAGTCCAGTTGATGCTGCCTTTGGGTTTTACTTCTACCACCGGCTCTGAAGTGTTTTGCATGTTGACCAACACATCTTTTGGAGAAGCTACCTGGTCAGTCGCTACTTCATTTTCGCTTTTTGGGCCAGGACCAACATTGAAAGCAGGCGGAATAGGAGCATCATCTGCTGGTTCAGACGATTGCTTGGGTTTTGGGGCTGCTTCTAATTGAGGGGCAGTCTTGGCAGCGGCCTGCCTGGAAGATCTTTTTCTTTTCTTACTGCCTTGGGCATGAACACTGCTGATAGAAACGATTGAAATCAACAGTATGGAGAGGAAGAACTTGTTCATAATTAATGTAACTCGTGATGTGAGTCTTGATTTTCAATATTCGTACCAAAGGACACAAAATTTGCGATTTTTCTTGCAAAAAAAAATCAACCAATTGAATGCCAATTGGTTGATCAAGTGTTTTAAGCCAATTATTTGGTTAAAATTGCTTTCTTTCTGCTGGCGATTTTCCGGTTATTTCAACCTATCGAGCACAAAAGAATAATAAAGTGCCACATCTTTCAGCCTGTCGAACCTGCCGGTTGCCCCTCCATGACCCGAATCCATGTTGATTTTGAGCAAGGTGAGGTTGTTGTCGGTTTTGGTTTTTCTCAATTTGGCCACCCACTTGGTTGGCTCATGAAAACCAACCTGTGAATCGTTGATTCCTCCTGTAGCTAAAATGTTGGGATAATTCTGAGCTTTGATGTTGTCGTATGGCGAGTAAGCATAAATGTACTTGAATGCTTCTTCTTCATTTGGATTGCCCCATTGCTCGTACTCCTGCGTAGTGAGTGGAAGGTTGGGGTCGAGCATGGTATTGATTACATCCACAAAAGGAACGAGTGCCAAAATAGCCTGAAACAAATCAGGCCTCATGTTCACCACGGCTCCCATCAGCAAGCCTCCTGCACTTCCGCCCATTGCTGCCAGTTTTTCAGGCTTGGTGTATTTGGTTTCTATCAAGTGTTCGGCACAGGCAATGAAATCGGTGAAGGTGTTCATTTTCTTCATCAGTTTGCCATCGTCGTACCATTTTTCGCCAAGGTCTGAGCCGCCTCTGATTTGTGCCAAGGCATAAATGTATCCCCTGTCGATGAGTGAAAATGCATTGGCATTGAAGTTGGCATCTGTTGGAGCCCCATACGAGCCATAAGAATAAAGTAGGGTAGGGTTGGAGCCGTCTTTTTTCAAGCCTTTTTTGTACACAATGGCCATGGGAATTTTGGTTCCATCTTTTGCCGGTGCCCATAGCCTTTCCACAGCATACAGATCAGGATTGAATCCGGAAGGTATTTCAAGTTCTTTCAACAAAGTGCTTTTGTTTTCTGCCATGTTGTATTCAAACACCGAACTAGGCCTGTTGAGCGAAGCATAGCCATAGCGCATGGTGTGGCTGGCGTACTCTGGGGTATTTTGGGTGTACATGGTGTAAACCGGCTCCGGAAAGTTGACCTTGTTCACCACATTGGTGGCAAAATCCATCACCCGCAGTTCTTTCAATCCATCCTGACGAACCACATAACTCAAATAGCGGTGGAAGACTTCCATGTCTTCAATTTTCACTTTTGGATTGTGCGGCACTACTTCTTTCCAGGATTGCGGGTCTTCATGCCCGGTCAGTGGCGCTTCCATGATGCGGTAGTTGGGCGAATTTGGTTCCTTCACGTGTACAAAAAACTTATTTTCGTGGTGATGAATCCGGTAGTCAACGTCTTTGGTTCGCTTGGCAAAAATCCTTGGTTTCAGGTTTGGTTTGTTGGCGTTTATGAGCAAGCATTCGGTGGTGGTGAAGCTGCCAGAAAGGATGACGATGAATGAGTCTGTTTTGGTTTTATATAGATACACATTGAACAGTTCATTTTTTTCTTCGAAAACCAGCTCATCCCGCTTTTTGGAACCCAGCTCATGTTTATACACCCTGAATGGTCGGAGGGCTTTGTCGGCCACGGTGTAAAACACCGTTTTGCTGTCGTTGGCAAACGAAAAACTTTGTATGTTTTTCAATTCATCGGTCAGTAATTCTCCAGTTGTCAGGTTTTTAAACTTCACATCATATTCAGCATAAGAACCCGTGTTGTTAAAAGTGATTCCGGCTATTTCGTTGTTAGGTGATACCATGGATGAAACAGCGATAAATGCTTTTGAGCCTTCGGCCATTTGGTTAAAATCTGCCACCACTTCTTCAGGCGCATCCGTGCTTCCTTTCTTTCTGCAATCCACCCGATATTGCTTGCCAGCCACAGTTCTATAGTAATAGTAATAGCCGTTTTTGAGACTGGGAACCGAACTATCCTCTTCTTTTATCCTGGCTTTCATTTCCAAAAACATAGTCTCCTGCAAAGACCGTGTATGCGCCAATGCTGAGTCAGTATAGTCATTTTCAGCTTTCAGATATTCCAATACATCGGCATTGGCTTTGTCTTTCATGTAAAAAAAGTCGTCGACCCGCTTGATGCCAAAATTTTCGAAAGTAACGGGTTGCTCCTTGGCTTTTGGAGGAGTTGGGAAATCTGATTGCATCTTTTTTGGTTGAGAAAGAAACTTTTTGTCCCCGTTTTCACAGGCCGAAAAAACAAGTACACTACCCAGCAGCAATAGGCTATAAGCTTTCATGAAAAGTGGTTTTTAATATGAATGCACAACGTAAAGCAATCTAAGCCAGAAAGTCAAAATTCTTGGTATGAATGGTGCATTGAAACCATAACATCAGCAAAATGGGTGAAATGCAGCAAAGCTGTTTGCGGGGTAAGGTCGGTGTTGAATGTTTGAAGAGCTCCTGAATGGCAAATTCGACATGAAAAAAAATGCTGTGGCAATTTCCTTTCAAAAAAATGTGTGGCTCACAAAATAATTTATTTTCGTTTTTCCACAGATTTGCAATCGCCCAAGAATTTAGCAGAAAAAGAAAAATGATGGCCTGTGCGAACAAGCTATTTGGCAAAGGACTGTGTTCGGAAGTTTCGCTAGGGCTTCTGAAATATAAATTCGAAAGAGTGAGACATTTTCACTACTGTCCAACAAAAATTAGCATACGTCCGGCCATCATTGATAGGGTTAAATAGAGGGCATTTTTCTTGTGGTTTTCGTTTTCAGATTCAAATTGTATTAAACAAGGAAAGCTGTGCTGTTTG
>Ga0247832_1003872_pt1 | contig 19683 bp, 11 predicted proteins | sample LaCruzMarch2015__10_FD_192407 | JGI IMG/M metagenome (GOLD analysis project Ga0247832, IMG submission 192407) | Freshwater microbial communities from meromictic Lake La Cruz, Castile-La Mancha, Spain - LaCruzMarch2015_4m | ecosystem: Environmental > Aquatic > Freshwater > Lake | place: Spain... | reverse complement strand
GCAATGGGTTGTTGATGAAATGGTAGCGGCATAATTTACCCAAGCCATTAAGGCTATTGTGCGATCTTGTTAATAATGGCTCGAAGAGTCTTGAACTCGTCCATCGATTTGACTCCGAAATCGGACACATCGAGATCGAAGTGCTCCTTCAACTCACCAAGCATTTGAGCGATCTTGATACTGTCGATGCCAAGGTCTGCTTCTAAATCCGAGTCCAGTTCGACAATATCTTCGGGGTATCCGGTTTGCTCTACGACGAAGTCCACCAAGAACTTTTGCAACGCCTGAGGTGATCGATTTCCCGAGCTTCCATTGCGAGCGGGTGCAACAACCGTATGCGTCTGTTGCACGATCGAGCGATCGACCGAGGGCGACAATGGTGGCATAACGGCCGCAGCGTCAGTGCCCAGTCCTTTCACATCAGCAGCCACTCCCGTAACGCCAGCAGCCAAGACCGTTTCGACGATCATGCGTAGCGTCTTAAAGTCGTCCGAGGTTTTGCTTCGTAGCGAGCTAACGTTTAGGCCAAAGTGTTCATTCAGTTCGCCCATCATTTGGGCGACCTTAATACTGTCGATCCCAAGATCAGCTTCAAGATCGGCATCAAGCTCGACAATATCTTCTGGGTAGCCCGTTTGCTCCACCACGAACTCGATCAAGAACTTGGTCATCTCGGTTCGCAACGCTTCATCCTCAAGCCCAGGAGCCGTTACTGGATTAGAGACTTTGGCGACGGGACTTGCTGATACAACCGGTTGTGCAACGACCGCAGGTGGCAAAGCCTGAGCGACGGTGGGTGCAGCCGATTTCTCAGTAACAAAATCGGTAGACTTCGGAAGGACTTGGATGATTTGCCGAAGAGTTCTCAGCTCATCCAACGACTTGACCTTGATTTTGGTTAAGTCCAGTTCGAACCGTTCCTGCAATTCACCCATCATCTGAGCGACCTTGATGCTATCGATTCCAAGATCCGCCTCAAGATCCGAATCCAATTCGACAATGTCTTCTGGGTAGCCCGTTTGCTCCACGACAAACCCGACCAAGAAGGAGCGGTATTCTTCCTCGGAAATGGTCGATACGGCGTTGGTCGATACGGCGTTGTTCGATACGGGCGTGGCTAATTCGACCGGCGGGTTAACTTCCACAGGCTTAGCGAATGCTACGGCAGGTGGTGCCTGTTGAACGCGGCTCTTCCATGAATCGTGCGAAGGCCCTGGAGCAATGGTTGGTGCGGGGCTAACTTTCGAAGCAACTGGCGAAGGCTGTACGGGGGAGGCAATTTGGGCTGGTTCTGAATTCGCTTTCGACCGCATTCGATCTCGACGTCGCGCTGTAGCATCGAAATGGAGGATACCTTCCTCGATAACCTCGGCACCTACTGCATGGTCTTCCACATTCCCACGGGATTGACTAATCATTTTTTTCCTTCAACACATCGATAATAACGCTGTAAATGCATTCCCATGGGCTTCCGATTTGCACCATGTTCCGAGTCATTGGACTGGCCGCTTTGGAATCCTCCAGGGCGGCGTGAGCAATGCTCGCTAGACACTCGACCATACCAGACCCACCGGTTAGGTGACCAAATGAGTCATTCGCCGTCTTAAAAATCAGCTCCTCCAATTCACCACCGACTGCACCGAACGTCTCACGAACTCCATTTTTACAAGGTTCATCGATCGCAGGCACACCCATGGGGGAGAATCGTACATGTGCGGGTTGGTTCCGATGTTCTGCTTCCAGGTTTGCACGTCGGGCGGACCGTGAGAAGCTAACATCACCCATCGTATCCATGCTGGTGCCAATCCCGCGAATATAAGCGAGCGGCTTGGATAGAGGCGTCTGCCCTTGCCGAACCTTTTGCAAGAGCATGACTGCAGCACCTTCGCCAGGGAACGTTCCATCGGAATCTGGATGGAGTGCCGATTTGCCATGCTTAGAACCGAGCCAACCATTAGCAGACCAACCTTCAAACTTCATCGGGCCCATATCCTGTTGAGCACCGATACATACCATGAATTCATTTTCGGTTTGTTGCAATTGATCGACGCAGTACATCAAAGCAGCCCCGGACGCCCCATGAGCTGCGTCGACAGCGACAGCGCCACCCATCAGATCAAATGTCTTAGTGATTCTGGAGGCTAGCGAACTGCTGGTAAAGCTTCCGGTCTCATCAAAAAAAGCTGGCATGGCTTGGATGATCTTTTTTCCAAACAAATCCAGAGCTTGTTCGATCGCATTCGCATCCATGCCTTCCGATTGCCAGAGGCTTCGCAGTCGGCGTTGGATATCGGGAACACGAAGTCCCATTTGCAATTGGTTCGAAAAATCCCCTCCGAAGATCGTGCCAACGACAACTCCGGTGTTCGCCCGATTCTGTGCAGACTCAAGTAATCCTGAAGGGCGAATCGCCTGATCGACCGCTTCTAGAATCATAAACTGCAACGGGCTTGCGCTTGCGAGTTGCTTCGGTGGAACCTTGTGGCGCCGCCAGTCGTAAACAAAATCATCCGTGAATCCGCCGATGGTTGACCCAAGCGTGCTAATAGCTGTATTGGGATTGGAAGGTGGTGATATCCATCTTGAATCCAATAGCATCCGAGTGCCTATTCGGTCTTCACGGATGATGCAACGAAACGAATCCCAGTCGAGTGCGTTTGGTAGGATACAACCAGTTGCGATGACTGCGATTTCGAAAGGACGGGAAGACTTTACAGCACTTCCATTGGATGGACGATTTTCCTGGGCTGGCATGGAAATAGATCGTTTTCGTTCAGCCAGTTCCCCCGACTGCACGACGACGTGCGTATTCAAGCCACCAATTCCAAAACCATTGATTGCGGCCCAGCGTTCACCTTGTTCGTTGGGCGTCCATGCGGAAACTTCGCGAGGTACGAAGAATGGAATGTCGTTCCAGGGAATGCGCTGGCTCAAATTATTCAGTCGTTGATGTGCTGGATACAAACCGTTCTCCATGCACAGAATCGACTTGAGCAAGCCGGCTAAGCCAGCGGATTCAAGAGTGTGGCCAACGATCGCTTTGACGCTTCCGACTGGGACTTTGCGTCCTTTCTCGATCACCTCGGAAAACGAATCCGCCAGTGCTTCCATTTCCGTTGCGTCGCCAAGTTTGGTGCTGGTTGCGTGAGCTTCGACATACTGAATCGCACGCATCGCATCACGCGATGCGTATGCCCGGGCGATCGCTTTCATTTGCCCTTCTTTTCTTGGTGCCCATAGGCTTTTGCCTTTACCGTCGGAAGCGACTCCGACGCCCCGTATAACACCATGAACGGTATCCCCGTCCTTCGAAGCATCCGAGAGACGCTTCAACATCAGGACAACGCACCCCTCGCCAATAATCAGTCCGTCGGCATCCTCATCAAAAGGTCTTGTATCTTTAGCGCTCAACGATCTCGCTTGAGCAAACAGGATCAACGAATCGCTGTGGCAACAGGAGGCTCCTGCAGCAACGGCGATATCAATGCGTCTCGCTTGGAGCGAAAGAACTGCAGCATGAAGCGCTTGAAGCGACGAGGCACACGCGCCGTTGAAGGCCATAAAAGGGCCATCCCAGCAAAGACTTTCGGCCACAGCCAGCGCGGCGACCGGGGCCCCTAGAGACGGGCCCCCGGAAGAATCCTTCTTGGGCATATCGCGGCGGACCGATTGAATCAACGAGTCCTTCCAACGCTTCCTGTCGAAGGCACTCTTTGTGCCCGAGGCGGACAAAAGCGATGCCACTGAATCATCCAATAGCTCTGCCGCTTGAGCGATGTAGCTCGCATAGGCGAAGTCGCCCGAAAGCGAGCCGCCCCGAGTGTGCCCCACAAAGACGCCACCGCGAGCACCCGCCCAGCCTTCTAATTCTCGACCACCGTCGTTGCAAGCATCGCGAGTTACCGAGATCAAATCTGGGAAAACCGTTTCCGGGTGATGCTTCCATTTCGCGGGAAGGTCCAATCGTTTTTCAAGCGATACTGGCTCGACTAAGCAAGCCTTAGAGCAGTACGTCTTGAAATCCACCCCTTGCGTCGCATCATAAAACATTTCCCGATCGAATCGCTCTGCGGGAATTTCGCGGACGGTTGGGGAATCATTTCGAATGCGTTCCCAGTATTCGCTGATGGACTTAGCACCAGGCAGATGGCAGCCGCGCCCGATGATCGCAATAGGTTCAAAAGAGGAAACTGGATGCATGCTCAGGAGTAGCGTTCTAAGTTTGGCAGCATCCTTGCCTGGTCAACAGTTGGAAAAATCCTATCTTTCGCCAAAACAATACAACTAATTTTTACCTGCAATATTCACTATTCGGCAGTCGCCGCTTGGGTCAATAAAACTTTACAAGCCTCCTTATTTGGTGAAACCAAGGAAACTCAAGGTGAAAATGCGGTTGGTGTCTCGTGGGAAGAAAGGCAGTTAGGTGTTATCCGGTTGTAGAGTATGCTTAGCGACCAATTGATGGTCAAGTTTCGAAGCTAGCATTGTGAGGTTACTCAGGGAGAATTCGGCCTCACTGGACGCCGAAGCTCCATCGGCCGGAATTGCGATCGCAAGCCCAGACCTGACCAGGACTTCAAGCGAATTTTCTTCTAACAGCAGGTTAAATGGCATTAGCCAGCTTTCAAGGTTAGGTTTTTTTCCGTACTGGAACTCCCACTTGTCAGCTTTCAGCCCAATCGCAACATCGCCTCCTCCCGGTCCGATGGCAATCAAATTGAACATCGGCACAAAAGCTTCGTCCGAGGCGTGAAGGCCAATTCCTTTCCCTTGAAGCCACGTTGCCAAAGTAGTTTTTTGTCGGGTCCATTTGGGTTTTGGCCAACCAAATCCCGATTCGATCGCGAAGTCACACATCTTTTGCAGGACCTGGAAGGTCAGGTCCGGGCAAGGCAATTCAGGCATGGCGGTTCGCGTGTTCACGTCCGAATATTCGGGATCGTCGCGCCAATACTCTTTGTAAACAGAAATTTGAGACGCAAAAGCTTCGCCCAACGCTCCCCAAGCCGAATCGTTGCTTTGGGGATCTTGGCCATGGCTGTCTTCTTTTCGAATGAACTCGGAAGCCGAAAGTCCCTTTGAATCGGCGGCTTTATTAGCACTGTAGACATGTTTTTCCAGAGCAGCTTGAATCGCTTTCGCGGTCTGCATGGAAGTAACACGATCCCGCGGCGTCAGGTGATAGGTCTGGCCGTGAAGCTTCAAAGTTGAGATGACCTTCGCCATGCAAGCTGAAACCCATTCTACGGGGACGAAATTTTTGGTCTCACTTCCCTCAAGCCCTAACGCTCGCAACATGGCCTGGACCGGGACTTTGCTGCTGGAACCAGACGACTCATCGCCTGTTAGTTTCTGAAGGCTCAACAAAGCATGCATGGCCTTCAACGGAGCGTAAAAACCATGGTAAGTGCTTGTGTAGCCATTGGTGGAATCGCCAACGATGATCGCTGGTCGGAACACGGTTAACGATCGAAATCCAGCTTCGCGCATTGCAATTTCGGCCGCACACTTACTGGCTTCGTACTCGTTGGCAAAGGCCTGTCCTAGATCCAGTTCTGACTCCAGAATCAGACCGGTTCGCAGCCCTGCAACATAGGCTGTCGAAACATGGTGCACTTCGTTGATTCCTGTTTTCTTGCACAAATCAATCGCGTACTGCACACCGGTTAAATTGGAACGCCATGGTTCGCCATCCTCACGACCGGATTCAAACGTAAGACTGGCCGCGTTATTCAGAAGTGAAGTACAATTCTGAGAGATCCAATTTATTTCTGGATCATCGAGACCAAAATAAGGTGCGGTGATATCCCCTTCCAAAACAACAGGACGTGGTAGCAATCGCCCCAATTGGCGTTCCCAGTATGCCATAATACGCTCGATTCGGTCCAACGCAGAAGCGTCGCGTTGGCTTCGGGCGACAACACAAACGCTGACGCCAGCAAGAGTTAGATCACGAAGCAGGTATTCTCCGAGAAGCCCTGTGGCCCCCGTCATCAGCAAGTAGCTCATCAAGTGTCTTAATCTGGAGTAGGAAAACAAGTGAAAGGTAGTCTGGAAACTCCATCTTCTGACCCTGGCAAATGATAACTAAGGAAATAACATGCTGCCTAGGGATTTCCTGAAAAATCTAACTCCTTTGATTTAGAGCACCAGAACTTTCGTGAAGGGATCGATCCGATTTTCGCTCCGTCTGAAAAAATTCGAAAAGTCGTGGTCTTGGGGGCGGGGCGATGCGGACGTCAGATCCTTCATTGTCTTTGCGAGGCGGGGTACGATCCCATCGCCTTCGAGCAAGATGAGCCAAGGCTTGCGATTTCACGCGCCTGCTATGAGAGCCAGGAATTTCCAACTTTGAACACGAGGCGAGGCTTATCGACGGATCGCCCTCGCGTCCTGTGGTCAACAAGCATGGAAACAATTGCTGCGGCGGACTTGATCATCGAGTCCATTGTGGAAGACTTGCCCTTGAAACGTGGCTTGGTGACTGAGATCGGTCGTTCGTGTTCCAAGGAAGCGATTCTTACTACCAACTCTTCCTACTTTCTGCCTTCCGCTGTCTTCCAAGGAGTGCCTCATCCGGAACGGATTGCCAGTCTTCATTTTCATGTTCCCCCCTGGTTTGCAACAGCGGTAGATATCATGCCAACCATGCGAACAAGTCCGGCGACCATGGATGCTTTGGAGCAGTTTATTGTGTCGATAGGCCTGACACCGATCCGACTTCTTCGTGAATTCCCGGGCTATATTTTTAACAGCTTGCTTCATCCCTTGTTGGTCAAATCATTAGAGCTTGCGCATCGCGGTGTGGCCTCGCCAGAAACCGTGGATCTCGCTTGGCGAGCGGTTACTGGAATGCCGTCGGGCCCGTTTGGCATGATGCAACAAATTGGTATCTCGACACTCAGTACCATTCTGGACCGAGCTTTGACGATCTATCAAGATGAAGGAACTCGGCGAGCGCGAGCGTTTCTCGAACAGTGGTCAGGAACTCTTGAGACCTCAACGGATCCGCCGGCTCCACTTGTACCTATCCAACTTCCATCGCGAAGTTCGTCGCCCAGTAATCAAACCTGCGAATCTACTTTTGAACCATTCCGACTGGGATGGAAAGAACTAAAGGCACCGTCCTTCGCAGCACAGCGATCTTCCGATTCTGATCCGTTGCAAAGCAGTTCGTTGCAGGTTTCGGGATTCCAAGTTTTCGGTTCATCTCCATTTTCGCTAGAACTATCCGCAGAGCTCCATAGTAATGCGTCCACGGTATCGCTCGAGCAAATCGAGATAGGCAAACCGATTGTCTGGGTCATTGAGCCCGTGGAAATATCGTCTGTGCTGCCTACTCAGGATTTTGCGGACAGAATCATTGCTCTGCGTCGTCTCCTCCACACTCATTCCTCCCAGGGCAAGACAATTCAGCTGATCGTGATTCTACCTTTGGATGTCTATGGCCAGCTACATGGTTCCGCCTGGGGTGCACCGAGTATGTTGCGTTCTGTGTGGATGGAGCAATTTGGCCCGGACCTCACCGTTGAGTCCCCTGTGCAAATCCAAGTTTTGTCGCTTGACTTTGACGAAACAAACGCGGCGATTCATGTCGCAAGGTTGATACGATCGAGTCTTTCTGAAATGCAATCGCAAGTAACACAGCAAACGGATGACCAGCGTCATGCTGGCTTTGCAGAAGCCTACAGCTTGCTCCATCTCCATCGCGACCGCAACGCTTGGTGCGTTCCCAAATTGATGCCGTTGTCAACCTGCCAACGTGGGTGGAAACCCATGGCTCCGGATAGCTTGGAGCATGATCCATCGGAGGCTCGGCTGGCACAGGAACTGCGAGGTTCAACATGGATTGTCTCGGGTGGAGGACGAGGCATTACGGCTCAGCTTGCACGCAGCCTAGGCAAGTTCGGCGTTCAGCTTGTTTTGCTAGGTAGAACCCACATCCCCGAAGAGTCACTTTACGATTGGTCCGAACAACAATTGGCAGAGCGCAAGCGAGAGCGTTGCCGAGATGCCTTCAACTCGGGGCTATCACCCGCATCCGCAGCAAACCGATGTGACTCTGAACTTGAATTGTCTCGCAATCTCCATTGGTTGCGACTGCATGACATCGACTTTGAATACCATCCGATCGATTTTACATCGGAAAAGGAGCTGCAGAGTTTTTCGGATGAGCTAAAGCGGCGTGGCATTCCGATTGATGGTATCCTACACGGTGCCGGATTCGAGCAGACGACGAAACTGTTTCGAAAAACGGAAGAGTCGATTCGCAGGACGCTCGCATGCAAGATCGATGCGAGCAGGATCCTCGCTTCCCTCATGGGGCGTCAGTCAAGATGGTTTATCCAATGTGGATCTGTCGTAGGATTTTTTGGGGGCGCCGGGCAGGTTGACTATTCAGCGGCGAATGGTTTTCAAGCTTGTTTCGCGGAATCGCTTTCGGTTCGTTGGCCTGACGTTCAGGTACTCACCATTGCTTGGCCGGGCTGGCGCGAAGTTGGCATGGCAGCTCGTCCGGCCAGCGCTTGGTCGCTCGGACGCAACGGTCATCAGTTGATCAGTATCGAAGAAGGCACAGCGCATTTCATCGAACTCTTGAACGCCAAGGTCTCCGGGTGTGTCCTGCTGTTACCCCCTGATGAGATCCCTTTAGCCATTCGATAAACGATGAGTCATTCCCAAGATAATCAACCGACCCTAGCTATGCCTCATCTACCTTTTGCGGATCCAACTCACTTTGAGTGGTACATGGCGAAAGACGATTCGCCACAGTATCCCATGACTTTTACTTTTGTTTGGACGATTCAGGGTCCATGCTATGTGAGTATCTGGGAACAGGCACTGCGCGAAGCGATCCAATTGCATCCCTTAACGCAATGCATCATGTCCGAAGATCCCAGAACACGAAAACTGTTTTGGCAAATGACTTCATCGATTCCCAAGGTTCACCTGTTGGAGCCGATTGCGGGAGCATGGAGTGCCGAATGTTTCAAGGACTGGCAATACATCGATTTGAATCGAGAATGTGGTATCAAAGTTGGAATGGTTCCCAAGGGTGATTCCTGGCAACTGATTTGCACATTTCATCATGCTGTTTCGGACGGGATCGGTGCTTTGGAGTTTTCGTCGGATCTGTTCGATGCCTATGAACGCGCCGCGCGCAACGAACAGAAGGAAGATGCCTTTGTCAGTTCGCCCCCGCGCTTTGCTAAGCCTACAGAAATTGGAAATCTTTCAACGCGACATGTCTTGGATCGTTCCATCCCACATCCGGTAAGTCGATGGACCGCAACCAAGTTCATGTTGATCGAGTTAGTCAAGTACATGACTCGGCCAGCTTTTCATTTAGCGAGGTTGGCGCCAGAAAAAACGATACCTGCGTCGATAGCCAGCCGCCACCAGTCTGCAGATCCAGTTCTTGAAGGACTTCATCTTTTCCCCATCAAGTTCGATGAAGGGACGACTCGAAACATCAGGCAAGAAGCCCAAGCGCGGCAATGCTCTCAGAATGAATTTTTGATTGCGGCTTGCATGAGTGCTCTCGAAAAACAGAAACGGATAGCGCTTGGTTCCAGAAAGTGTTGGCTCACGGCCATTCTTCCCATCAACATGCGTCCATCTTTGAAAGGGCGAACGCCTTGCCACAACGGAATCGGATATTCGATACTTCGAAGAGCCAGTTCGCAATGTACCGACATTTGGTCCAACGCGAAGACGATCAAAACGGAATTGCAAGCGGTTCAAGACTGGAGTCTAGCAGGCTTGTTCTTGGATACCCTCGGCCGAATCCGAAGCTATCCAGTTTGGGTCCATCATCGGATCCTTAAGAAGAGCCGCCCCGGTACGTTCGTTTTCAGCTATCTCGGAGCTCCGGTCCGGCGGTTTCCAACGCGCCGCGTGGTGGGCTCGCGCGGGTTCGAATTGGGCGATTGTCAATTTGTTGATTTTGCCGCTGCCCCGCCGACACGCCCGGGTACAGAACTAGCCATCCTGGCGTCAACCTTCCATACCGAGTTAGTTCTTTGGCTGCGCAGCAGCCCGCAGGGGCTTCCCAACTCTGCAATCGAATCACTTGCAAGATCGATTCGTGACGAAATTGAATCAGCTTTACAACCAACTGTCCTAAACAGCCTTTAAGAATTGATGAAGTTCATTTGGCTGGAGGTAAGGGAATCGGTTCCGTTTGCGTGGTCCTTAGGGTTTCACTAGTCCAAACAACCGGAAACAAGGAAGGTGGGAATGAAGCTTCTCGCTCGGGTTCTGCGGATTGGAGCTTTTACAACAGAGGAATCAAACGTATTCTGATCTGTTATTCTTGAGTTTGGGGAATTCCGAGTTATGGAATGCATTCAAACTTTCGATGGATGGTGGGCATATGTTCATCATGTTACTTCCATTTGATCCACTTTACGTATTGATCTGAAGCTATGGCATCCGGACCAACGGACGAGAATGTCGAAAGTACAAAAAGGCACATTCGAGGTTTAGTCAACGAGATCTCGGACCTTTCGAAATCTGAAACACCAGCCGCGGAATACTACCCAGCTGTGCTTCAGCGAATCATCTCCGCCTTAGCTGCTGCGGGAGGTGCGATTTGGCTGGTGGACGACGAAGGCAGCATGCGGCTCGCTCATCAAATCCAGTTGGACCCCACGTTGCTCCAATCGAACAACGAGCAGGCGCAGCAGCATGGTCGTCTATTGACGCGACTTTTCTCGCAAGGCCGCGCGGAGCTGATTCCGCCCTTATCGGGGTCCGGGGAAGCAGGCGGCGAAAGCAATCCCACTCGATTTCTTCTGGTCACAGCGCCTCTCGTTGCGAATAAGCAATCCGTCGGTTTGCTAGAAGTTTTGCAAAGACCTGACGCACCCGCCGACGCTCAACGAGGTTACCTGCGATTCCTAGAGCACATGACTAAGTTGATGGGGGAATGGCTCCAGGGGCATACCCTGCAGCAAGTTTCAACGCGTCAAGAACTGTGGCAGCAGTCCGATCAGTTCGCTCGGTTGGTGCATGAGAATCTCGATTTGAAAGATACCGCGTACACCATCGCCAACGAAGGTCGGCGGTTGATCGAATGCGATCGAGTTAGCGTGGCAATGCTCAAGGGAGGTAATGCACGCGTGGTCGCGATTTCCGGACAAGATTCCATCGAGAATCGTTCCAACATTGTCCAATCGTTGAATAATCTTGCAACGCGAGTGGTACGAAGTGGTGAACCCCTTTGGTATGACGGATCGATGGTGGATTTACCACCGCAGCTCGAAGAAGCCATCGAAGATTACGTTGACTTGTCCCATGGTCGTACAGTCACTGTGCTTCCGATCCGGCAACCGGAACGGAAGACCGAAGGGGATATGCTAGCGTCCCGAAACGAAACCAGCGAAACCCGCACCCGCAGGGACATCATTGGTGCCTTAATTGTCGAACAGATTGAAACTCAGCTTTCAAGGTCCGTGCTTGAGGGCCGAGTCGATTTGGTTTACGAACACGCCTGTCGCGCACTTTCCAATTCACAGTCGCACAGCCAAATCTTCTTGATGCCTGTTTGGAAGTTCCTGGATCGTATGACCTGGATGTTCCGCGGTTCCGCATTGCCCAAAACCATGGCTATCCTGGGCTTAATCGGTGCAGGATTGCTGGCTATGGTCATCGTACCCATCGATTTTGATTTAGAAGGGAACGGAAAACTCAAGCCAAGCATCGAAAAGAACGTCTTCGCGCACGTTGACGGAGAAGTCCAAGCGGTGAATGTGAAGCATAGCCAAAAGGTCAACGAGGGTGACGTTTTGGTCGAGCTCAAGAATCGGGAGCTTGACGGCCAGATTACCAACATCGAGGGGGAGTTGGATACGGCACTCAAAAAGAATGAAAATGCCAGCTACAACTTGAACCAAAAGGGGCTTCAACCGTCGGACAAAGAACGCTACAAGTCGGAAGAAGCAGAAACAAAAACCACGATTACTAACCGAAGGAATGACCTTTATATCCTCGAGGAGAAACAGAAAAAACTTAAACGAACAAGTCCCATTACGGGTATCGTTACCACTTGGGACGTCGAGCGTGTCTTGAATGCGAGACCCGTGGTGACAGGCCAAGTTCTAATGACGATTGCTGATCTTACGTCGGATTGGGAAGTGGAAGTGTTGATGCCTGAGAAGCGGATGCGATACTTGGATCTCGCGATGGAAGAAGCGAAGAAATCAGGCAAAGGTTACTTGGATGTCGAATTCATTTTGATGTCCGAAGCATCGGTCTACTACAAAGGAAAGCTGTATCCTGAGGGCATCGGCCAACGTGCGGAATTGGATGCAGAAGATGGAGCGGTCGTAAAATTGAGATGCATTCCCGATCCGGATGCAATGTCCAACATCAAGCGATTTCCAGGCGCTCGAGTCAAGCTGGACGTGAAGTGCGGGAAACGAAGCGCTGCGTTTGTGGTCTTCCAAGACCCGATCGAGTGGGTTCGAGCGCACGTCCTGTTTTAATCGTATTTTGAAAAAATCGAATAGGTGCAATTTTGATGATAGATCGTAAATGGTACGTGGGTTTGCCTTTGGCTGTTGCAGTTGGCGGTAGTGCATTGGCGATTGGATTGGTGCCAGGCGTAAGGTCATGGCTTGATCAATCATTTCCCCAGTTGGGAATCAATGGCCAGCCATCCTCCTTGGCTTCTTCGGCAGCCTCGTTCGGGAGGATCGATGCAGCATCGCTAGGTTCGGCATCTCTGAAGGACATCGATGGGGCGGCAGATAGCTTGACTGCGGATCAGGGCAGTTTGCCGGAGTTGCCTGGTGAGCCAGCCGCTTCGTTGGACGAAGGTATGGTCCGGTTCGCTCAAGCGACAAAGCCGATCGAGAACAGGAATGTTAAGCCAACCAATGCATTGCCTGTTCGATTTGCGCAAGACCAGAGTCCAGAGATCCCGCAAGCGCCTCGCTCGGGACTTTCTGTGCCTGTGGCCAACAATCAAGCGGCTCAGTCGAGAAGTGGTTCGCTGATGGTCACCAACGCCCAGCTTCGATTTCCACAAGACATCTTCATTGCAGCCCAATCTGAAGGGATTATTACTGAGCTATTCGTAGATGATGGGTCGGTAGTGAAGCAGGGGGAAATCATGATCTGTCTCGATCCGCGAATCGCACAAGCCGAGTCGGACGTATCCACTCAAGAACTCCTAGCAGCAAAAATTAAGCTGAAAGATGACAGCAGTATTCGTTATGCCAAAGCAGCTGTGGACGTGGCTCAAGTGGAGCTCGAAATCTCCGACGATTTGAACAGCCAAGGTGCCGAGAGCGACTTGGATAACCGAAAGAAGCGTCTTGAGCTTACCAAGGCGCAACTGCAGATAACGGTTTCGCAGAATGAAAAGGAGCAACAAGCGGCCGCGGTTGCTTTGCAGGAAGCGAAGCTGAAAGCGACGTTGGTGCAAGTAGAGCTGCGCAAGATTCCTGCTCACTGGGATGGCTTTGTGAGTGAAGTCGCAAAGAAGCAGTACAGCTTCGTGCGTCCTGGCGAAGTGATCTGCCGATTGACTTCGATGAAGAACATTCGTGTGGTTGGCAATGCGGAAGTGAATGTTGCACCTCACCTGCTCCTGAACGCACCCGCTCGAGTGCGTATTCTGGTTCCTGGAATACCGGATGCTCCCGTCGTGGATGGGGTAGTAACCTATGTCTCGCCAAGATCGGAATCTCCGAAGGTTTACCCCATTCATGTGGACATTGAAAATCAATTGACGCCGGACGGACAGTACTTTTTCCGCGAAGGAATGGAAGCGACTATTGAAGTCATGGTTGGGGCAAAGTAAGGCCCGGTCAAACCAAATTGTTTCCTGCGAGATAATCAAAAGGTAAGTTATTCATGACGACGATGGCGGATTCACTAGTCAACAGCGCGATGCGTCCATTGCGGCTGCGCCGTCGTCCTGACTTGGAATCTCGGCGTCACAAGTACGATGGACGCGCCTATTGGGTTGTGAAGGAGCCGGTTGGCTTAAACTACTTTCGATTTCATGAAGAGGAATTCGCAATCCTCAACATGCTGGACGGTCAGAATTCGCTTCAGCAAATTCGCGAAACATTCCAGGCCGATTTTGCTCCCCAGCGAATCTCGTTGCAAGACCTGCAACAATTCGTGGGTATGCTTCACCGTAGCGGGTTGGTCATCTCCCATGCAGGTGGACAAGGCAGGCAGTTGCGTCGTCGTGGAGACCAAAAGAAAAAGCGAGAGCTTGTCGGTAAGTTTACGAACATCTTCGCAATTCGCTTTCGAGGTATCGACCCCGAAAAGATTCTGAATCGGCTTCTGCCATGGTTCGGTTGGTTATTCACCACTTGGTGTTTGCTGCTGGTGACTGTTGTCGGCTTGATGGCGATCACGCTTGTTTTGGTGAATTACCAAGAGTTCAAGGGCAAGCTTCCTACGTTTGAACAGTTCTTTGCTGCGGACAATTGGCTGTTCTTAGGAATCACCATGGCCTGCGTGAAGATCCTTCACGAGTTTGGGCACGGCTTGAGCTGTAAGAAGTTCGGTGGTGAATGTCACGAGATGGGCTTCATGATGCTGGTCTTTACCCCCTGTTTGTACTGCAATGTTTCGGACTCGTGGATGTTGCCAAACAAGTGGCAGCGCGTGTTCATCGGCGCAGCGGGCATGTACGTCGAATTGATATTGGCCTCGATCGCGACATTTTTGTGGTGGTTCAGCGAGGACGGAATGTTCCGTTTCCTCTGTTTGAGCGTTATGTTCATCTGTTCGGTCAGCACGGTTGTTTTCAATGGTAATCCATTGCTGAGATTTGACGGGTATTACATCACGATGGATGCTCTGGAAATCCCTAATCTTCGTCAGAAGTCGAGCGAGATATTGAAGCGGTGGTTTCAAAAGAACTGCTTAGGCCTTGAACTTCAAGAAAACCCGTTTTTGCCTCAGCGGAATCAGTTGTTGTTCGGTGTCTACACGATTGCCTCGTTTGTGTACCGCTGGGTAGTCGCCTTCGGAATCATTATGTTCTTGAACCAAGTTCTAAAGCCCTATGGTTTGCAATCGCTGGGACGGGCCTTTGCGATTGCGGGTGTTGCGGGCATGGTTGTGCCAGGTGTGATGTCGATTTACAAATTTTTCAAAACTCCAGGAAAGGCGGCAAAGATGAAACGAGCCAATATCTTGACAAGCTTGGCAATCACGTCGGGAATCTTGGCTTTCATTTGCTTCTTCCCACTTCCGTTTTATGTCTACTGTGCTGCTGAAGTCCGACCAGAAGATGCGTACGAGGTACGAACGTTAGTAGCCGGCAAACTGGTGGGCTGGGACGCCAAGCCTGGCGATTCGATCAAGGCGGGCGATAGTATCGGCCGTCTTGAGAACCCCGAACTCCATTTTCAGCGCAATTCCGCTGAGGGCGAAGTACGCACCACTCAAACCATCCTGGAACAACTGGAATTCGATTCGGTAACTACTCCGCGATTGAAGCAAAACGTCCGAGCGCAGCAAAGCGAACTCAAGAAGAAGGAGGAACTTCTACAGACGGTCAAAGACAAAGAAGCCAACTTAGTGATTCGAAGTCCAATCAATGGGATTCTCTACCAACCGCCGGATAAGGAAGAGAGTAAAGCTGCAAAAGCGCAAGAACAGTTGTCGAGCTGGTGGGGCAACCCGTTTACACCGGTGAACTCCGAGGCCTACTTCACCGAAGGTGAGCTCGTATGCCTCGTCGGTCCCAATGATAAAATGGAAGGGGTGATGGTGGTCGACCAGCACGACCGTGATCTTGTGAAAGTTGGCGATGAAGTTGAGATCATGTTTGACGCGGCACAACTGGAATCCGTAACAGGAAAGGTTTTCAGCTTCGCGGAAACCGAAATGAAAGAGAGCCCATCCAACCTGGCCATTTCTGCTGGCGGAAAGCTTGACACCAAAACGGATGAGTACGGTAGAACTCGCCCAATCAGTACATCCTACCAAGCCAAAATCGTGTTCGATGCAACGAAGGTACCTTTGCGACCTGGTTATCGTGGACAGGCGAAAGTCCACTTGGCCTGGAGATCCCTCGGTTCCCGTTTATATCGTTACGTTACGAAAACCTTCAACTTCGAATTTTAAGACTATTTGATTCCAAGTCTGCACGAACCGAAGTTGCGTGGTACATTGAATGTTGTTCGGAGAGAGGCTCTGAGCAAATCCTATCCTTGTTTGTTTGTTTCTCAGGAGAGAAAATTATGTCGACAGATGTAGCACCAGAAACTACAGAGTCTCAGCAACAACCGCAGCAGAGCGTTCAAGTTCAAGTTCGAGACGATGAAGCGATCGCTTGCTACGCGAACTTTTGCCGCGTTACTGGCTCACCAGAAGAATTGATTGTAGACTTCGGTCTCAATCCACAACCGGTTGGAATTCCAAAGGACCCGATCCACGTCAAGCAACGCGTGATCATGAACTTCTTCACTGCCAAGCGATTGCTGGCCGCCCTGCAGATGTCCGTTCAACGGCACGAAGCAGTTTTTGGCGTTTTGGAAACAGACATTCAAAAACGTCTCCGAGTACAAGGCCCTAACGGTTAATTGAGTCGTAGTGCTCTCCAATGAAATTGAAACAGCTCGCATTCTCGCGAGCTGTTTTCGTTTTCATGCAATCCATTTACCCGTATACTGACCTTCGGACTTTCATTTAATCACTCATTCAATCGTGCTAACTATGCGACGTTAGCTTTTCGTCTGACACACCTTAGAACCTTATGGATTCAATCAATGTGCATTTCCAGAATAGCCTTGACGTTGTGTTTAGCCGTTTGCATCGCCGCAGACATGTGTCTTGCCCAAACATCCAAACTGCTGACAGGCATTTCTGAAGTTGACATCACGCCTCCACGAGGTTTCCCCATGGCGGGTTACTATCACGAGCGATTGGCCGAGGGAACTTTAGACCCGCTCAAAGCCAAAGCGATTGTATTCCGAAGCGGAAATACTGTCGGAGCCTTAGTAGTGTGCGACTTGATCGGAATCGCTACCGACTTGACTCGGGAAGTTCGAAAACGCGCCTCGGAGAGAACTGGGATACCGGCTGAATGTATCGCGTTGGCTGCGACTCACTCTCATACCGCTCCGGATTACATGAAAGAGTTATTTCTTCGTCTTGGAAACGAGAAGCAGGAACCGATCCGAGCTGAGTACATCGACAAGTTAATCGATGGAATTGTGGCGGCGATCGTTCAAGCTCATTCGACGGTCGGCGACGTTCGGCTTCAATGGGGGACGGCTCGTCAGGAGCTTCCTGTGTCGTTCAATCGCAGGTTCGTTATGCGAGACGGTAGCGTAAAAACCTGGATGAACTTCACCAATCCAGATGTGGTTCGGGCCGCCGGTCCCATCGATCCAGAGATTCAAATCATGTCCATCAGCGACGTGAACAACAAACCGCTAGGTTTGCTGAGTAATTTTGCTTTGCATCTCGATACGGTTGGCGGCATGAACTGGAGTGCCGACTATCCACACGTCATCGAAAAGACGCTTCGAAAGGAAGCTGGCGAGAACTTTATTTCCATCTTTGGAACCGGCTGTTGCGGCGATATTAATCATTCGAATCCGAATGCCAAAGAGATCAATAAAACATCCAAAATTGGAACCGCTTTGGGAGAGACGATCCAGAAGCAATTGGGCTCGTTGCAGCCACTGGAGTCGCACCATCTTGCCGTCAAATCGCGAACTGTACGTCTACCCTTACAAGGAGCAACGCAAGAGGAAGTGGAGCGTTCGATTTCGATTTTGAAACTGGCTAGGGCGAAGGAGAAGGTCGATTTTCTTGACCATGTAACCGCCTACAAGAAAATGATCCTCGATCAAATGCTTCGAAGCAAACCATTCGCAAACACAAGGGATCATGTTACTTGGGGGTTAAGTCGTTCCCTTGCTGGCATTGGTGAATCGATTCCGGTCGATATCACGGTCTTCACACTGGGCCGCGACGTTGCCATCGTTTGCTTGCCTGGCGAAGTTTTTGTCGAGCTTGGTTTGGCGATCAAGCAAGCGTCTCCATTTAGTGCAACATTCGTGATCGAGTTGAGCAATTCGGTCGAGACAATCTATGTTCCGCATCGTGCCGCGTATGCAGGCGGGAGCTACGAAGTGACCAATTCCAATGTGATGCCTGGATCGGGAGAAATGTTGGTGGAGTCCGCAATAAGTCTGCTGCGAGAATGTGCCCTTGAGCTTCAGGAATAACTTCTTTCCAGCATCCACTTCCCAGCATTCCTTTACATGACAAGAAAGTCGCCGATCCGGAGACGCGAACAAGTTGCATGCCCTTCGAAGCACAGGTCGACGTCCGAACCATTTTGTCGCGGCCGCATTTGGTAATTGCTCTTGTAAATGACGCGACTGGTTCTACTGCGCGCTATTGTATCTCTGGCAGGCATATCATCCTTGGCGGACAAGCCTTCGACCTCTTCTTGTTGTGGATGCAACTGGAAGTCAAATGCTAACGGTTGTTTCTCGGGCTGGCACTCGGTAATTGGAAACGACAATTCATGCTGCTCGGGCAACAAGACCGGCAAGTTCACATTCCAAAAACCTGGTGCAAAGTCAGAGCGTTCCAGCAGCTTCTCTAGGACAAACACTGCCCGGCGTCCCGTTGCGCTCCAGTCGCGCGGGACATCACGGCGCATGTATTGCGACATGGCCACCGCCGGGAATCCGAGCGAGCAAGCTTCTCGAGCGGCTGCAACCGTCCCGCTGTAAACGATATCAAGTCCCAAGTTTCCACCTTGATTGACGCCTGAAACGACTAAGTCTGGTCGTAGCTGAAGCCAAAGTAAGCCCATGCGGACGCAGTCAGCCGGTGTTCCAGTGACCGTCCATGCGCGATCGTGCTGCTGGACGACCTCCAGCTCCGATCCGGTGGTCACCGCGTGTCCGCAGCAACTGCGTCCTTGGTCTGGAGCAACGATAAAGCAGTCATGACGTTTCGAAAGCTCGTCATAGAATCGCTGCATTCCCTCTGCGTCAAATCCATCGTCGTTGGTAAGCAGTACCTTCATAGGTTCATCATTTTGTTTATGGTTTCAAGTGCGTCCAGGATGCTCTTTATGGAACTGCTACCTTTTTCTGGACACAACAGGTGGGAATGGTCTATCACGATGGTTGATTGAGCGGCGTTAAAACTGAATGGCATGGTTAGGGGCTGGCGACAACGATTCTTCGAACGTCCAAGAAACCCTCGAAATCCAGCCCCAATCTTCAGCCCGATTTCAGAAAACTGCTGCAGTAAAAAATCACGGAATACAACGCAGCGTTCCTGGTCGGTTTCAGGAAAAGCATTTGCAAATGGGATTCGCGTCGTCCCCTGCAAGCCCGTAGAATCTAATTGCAAACCCAGTTTGTAGTAGCTCGCAGCGTTATCATGGGCATGGTCCGACCTAAGATCGCCGTGAGGATGCTTCAACCAAGGGATCGATTCCAATTGCTGAAGAAGTTTTATCGCGGAATTTCGTCGAGCCGATGAATCTTCAATGAGATGGGTCAGTTGTGGTGTTAGAACCGCTGCTTGAAGTTCCGACAGAGCATAGGCATCATTCCCCCGTTCGCAGTAGATTGTCATACGCTGGGCTAACAGAGGATCGTTGGTCATAACAGCCCCGCCCCGTCCGGCGGAAAGTGGTTTGCTACCCCCGAAGCTCAATACCGATAA
>Ga0247832_1003866_pt1 | contig 19722 bp, 15 predicted proteins | sample LaCruzMarch2015__10_FD_192407 | JGI IMG/M metagenome (GOLD analysis project Ga0247832, IMG submission 192407) | Freshwater microbial communities from meromictic Lake La Cruz, Castile-La Mancha, Spain - LaCruzMarch2015_4m | ecosystem: Environmental > Aquatic > Freshwater > Lake | place: Spain... | reverse complement strand
CTTTATCATACGCGCTGACGATGCGTTCGCGCAAATCAAGAGAGAATGTTGCCATGCTTCTGCATAGCATACTTTTCTCCTGATGGCTATATTATTATTTAATTGGCTCTAGCTTTCCAGTCATCCATGCGCGCTACAGCGAGGCGGTGAACTTCCAGGGCCGCGAGCGCAACCAGTTGGCCTACGTTCTCGTGCGTGCGCAGACGGGCCCTCACGCCGGAAGCACTCGCACGCCGTATCGAGCATGAGACCGGACTGAAGGCGCGTACGACAGACGAGTTCATGGGGGACTGCGTCGGCTACTACCTGCGGAACACAGGTATTCCGGTGAACTTTGGCATCACCATCGCCATCGCACTGATCGTCGGTCTCGCCGTCGCGGGGCAGACCTTCTACATTTTCACCATCGAGAACTTGAAGCAGTTCGGCGCACTCAAGGCCATCGGCGTGACCAATGCTCGACTCATCGGCATGGTGATGCTGCAAGCAATCACCGCAGGTGCGATTGGCTTTGCCCTCGGCAGTGGCATGGCGGCCACCTTCTTCGCTATCATGAGCAAAAACATCGCCACGCGTGGCATCGTCATGCCTTGGGAAATCGTGGCCATCGTCGCCGTGCTGATGGCGGTTGTGACCATCGTCGTCAGCCTCTTGAGCGTGCGCAAAGTGCTCGTGCTCGAACCCACCTCCGTCTTCCGCTGAACCTCTGAGCGCAAAAGGTTTGACTTTTTTCATTAAAACGAACGTTCGTTCTAGTCATGAAGAAATCACCAACTGAACCAACTTCGACGGCTGATTCCGCAGTGGATCGGCGGTTACAAATTCTGATGGCGTCAGCACAATTGTTCGCCAAGCACGGCTTTCACGCCACGGGCATGAGGCAGATCTGCCAGGCGGTGCAACTCAGCCCCGGTGCCCTCTATCGCTACTTCGCCAGCAAAGAGGCCATCATTGCCGGCCTGATCGCCTGGGACCGACAACGCACCACCGATTGGTTCAACGAATTGCCCTTGGAGCAGGGGTTGATGGCTTGCCTGGAGAAGGTCAAAGACCTTTCCGGTGCTGACTTTGAAGATGAAGGCTTCTTTGCCATGTGGTCTGAGATCACTGCCGAAGCCGCGCGCAATCCCTCGGTGCGTGAGCACCTAGCCGCACACTACGCTTATGTGGAGAAGCTGCTCGCTAACTTGATTCGTAACGCAGTGACGGCAGGCGACATCCGCCCTGATGTCATCCCTGAGCAGGCTGCGGTGAATATCATGTGTGGCTATGAAGGGCTGATGGTGCGGCGCTCGGTGCTGGAGAATTTCGACTTTGAGCAAGCCTCCACGCAACTGCTCAGCTTCATCGCTGACGCGTTAGGGTCACGCCGCCCAGCGAGTGAAAGGAGGGTCAAGAAATGATCTCGATCGCCCTGCAAATGCTGCGCGCGGACCGCGCCAAGTATTTCGCCATGATCCTGGCGGTATCACTGGCGGTGTTCCTGATGCAAAACCAGGCCTCCATTCTGGTCAGCATCTTCGGCATGACCGGCGCGCAGATACGCGATGTCAGCAACGCGGATCTGTGGGTGATGGAGCAGGATACGGAGTGCTTTGATCAAGCGAAGCCCGTGCCGGTCAATGCCCTGCTACAGGTGCGCAGCACACCAGGCGTGCAGTGGGCCGTGCCCTTGATCAAGTTTGATACATATGCGCGGGCAGACTCTGGTAAACTCAGTGTCGCTACGATACTCGGAGTGGACGACTCTTCGCTTGTCGGTCTGCCACCGAGGATGATCAAAGGCGACCCTGAGGCAATCCGTGAGCGCGGCACCGTCATGCTTGATCCGGGTGGAGCCAGCCTGCTTTACCCTGACATCCCGGCGTCAGAGGTGATCGGTCGCAGCTTGCGAATCGGCAGTGAAACGTTGCGGGTCGCAGCGCTGAGCAATGCCTCTGCCCCCTTCACAGGCTTTCCCCTGCTGCACATGACACGGACCACGGCGCTAACGCTCAAGCAGGCAGAGGATCGAGATACCACTTTCATTCTCGGCTCGCTGCAACCGGGCGTGCCACTTGACACCGTCAGGCAGCACATCCGCGATCGTTTCCAGCTACAAGCGCACAGTGCGGAGAGCTTCATGGCCGCCAGCCGCGACTACTATGCGAAGCAAGGCATACCTCAGTTGTTCGGCCTCACCATCATCATCGGCCTGATCGTCGGCACGGCCATCACAGGCCAGACCTTCATGATGTTTGTGAAGGAGAATGCACGCCACCTTGCAGTCTTGAAAGTCGTCGGAGTCACAAGCAAGCAGTTCGCTGGTATGCTCTGCGCACAGGCAACGCTAGTCCTGCTGCTGGGCAGCGCGTTTGGAACCGCCCTCGCCAGCCTGTCGTCCGATCTGGCCCGTGAGGAGCCATTCCTTCGTGGCGTGTATCTTCCTGTCTTCGTGGTCGTGCTCACGTGTGGTGCGCTCTCCGCAGTGACTTACATCGCCGTCTTTTTCAGCTTCCGAACGGTGCAGCAGCTCGAACCAGCGAGTGTTTTTCGCTAATCATCATGAACTCAGACTTAACAACATCCGCCGTTCGTTGCGCGGAGATCAGCAAGCATTTCGGTGAAGGCGATGCCCGTGTGGAGGTCTTGCGCGGCGTCAATTTCACCGCGCGTCAGGGGGAAATGACCTTCCTGGTCGGCCCCAGTGGGTGCGGCAAGACCACGCTCATTTCCGTCATCGCAGGACTGCTCAATCCAACCGGTGGTAACTTGGAAATCCTCGGCGAGCAGCATGAGCGGCTGAGCGCCACAGAGCGCATCCTGTTCCGCCGTCGCAATCTGGGGTTTGTATTCCAGCAATACAACTTGCTGCCTTCACTGACAGCCGCCGAGAATGCAGCCGTGCCGCTGATCGCGGATGGGGTGAAGCGCCGTGTGGCCGTCCAGCGTGCGACTGACTTGCTAGGACGCCTGGGCATGGGCAACAAAGCGAACGCCATGCCCAAGGTGCTCTCCGGTGGGCAGCAGCAGCGCGTCGCGCTCGCACGCGCGTTGGTGCATGAGCCACGACTCATCATCTGCGATGAACCCACCGCCGCGCTCGATCACAAGACGGGGGAGTCCGTCATGGAACTGCTCGCCAATGCGGCTCTAGCGCCCAACCGCGCGGTGATCATCGTCACCCATGACAACCGTGTCTATCATTACGCGCATACCATTTTCCACATGAACGACGGCGTCATTACACACACCGACAAAGTCCAACGCTAACCCCTTATGAAACTACCCGTCCTACCCCTACTTGCCCTGGCCGCCCTGGTTTGGGCCAGCTACTCAGTTGTTCAAAGTCAGCCTGAGCGCCTTGTCACCGAACCACCCATCGCACCACCGCGCTCCGCCTTTGCTCAAACGGTCGCGGCGGTGGGTCTGGTGGAACCGAGTTCGGAGGCGATCAGCATTGGCTCCCCACGCGCTGCCGTGGTCGATGTCGTGCATGTCAAAGTCGGCGACGCTGTAAAGAAAGATCAGCCGCTCATGAAGCTGCGCACTCGCGAAATGGAAGCTGAGCGCACGGTCGCAGTGGCAGCTGTAGCGGAAGCTGAAGCGCAAACCCAAGTGGCCGAGCAGCAGGTCAAAGTCGCAGAGGCGCAGGTGCAGATCGCAGAGGCCGAGCTGGCGCAATCGTGTCGCTTGCTCGCTTTTGCCACACAACTCAAAGACAGCCGGGTGATTTCTGGCGAGGAGCGCACACAGCGCGCAATGACGGTGGCAACCCATGAAGCGCGGCTGCTTTGCGCGAAGGCCAACGTAGCCTCGGCCATGAGCAGCGTAGGTTCTGCCAAGGCCGTCATGCGCTCCGCCCAGGCGAACGTGGCAGTGATTGATGTCAATCTCGACCGCAGCGTTATCAAGGCCCCCATCGACGCCACCGTTCTCCAAGTGCGCATCCGCGCTGGTGAACATGTGCCAGCGACCCAGGACAAAGCGTGGCTCACCATTGGCCAAACACAGCCGCTGCATGTGCGGGCTGATGTGGATGAGCATGAAGCCTGGCGGGTGAAGCCCGGCGCAAAAGCTGAAGCCCAGGTGCGCGGCAATCCGAGCCTGAAAGCGGGCCTGACGTTCGTTCGCTTTGAGCCGCTCGTGATCCCGAAACAAAGCCTCACTGGCAGCGCCACCGAGCGTGTGGACACACGAGTGCTCCAGGTCATTTACCGCATCGACGATGCTCCCAGCATCCCACTCTTTGTCGGACAGCAGATGGACGTCTTCATCGACAGTTCGGCTGAAGTCGCGACCCGCTAAGCATTTCGTCACTGAATCGCCAGTGACCGACTCCCACTCTTAACCGTTAGTCAACTTGCCATGAATCAACGCTCCCACCGCTACTGGATACCGATCAGCCTACTTGCCTTCGCCATCGCGACTTTAACCTTCGCTTACTCACAATCAGAGCTGGACACCAATCTCCGCAGCTGGATGATCTCAGGCACCCTGCTGGTCACTTCATTGCTGCTTGCTCTGTGGTTCATTTTGCTCAGTGGTTTCAGCACCCGCGTGCGTCTCCGCGCCTTCATTGGGCTAGTGGTCGCAATGCTGACCTTCATGCTGACGCTCAAAGTCGATGGCTCAGTCAGCGGCACCGGACTGCCTCGTTTCACCTGGGCATGGACCAAGCCCGGCGAACGCCACCTTGCCAGGCCGATCACTACCGAAGTCGCTCAACCTAGCCTTACCGACCTGCCCGACCTGCCCGACGTGCCACAGTTCTTGGGCACGAATCGGGACGGCATCTTGCCTGACCCAGGCCTGGCTTCCGATTGGCAAGCTACTCCACCACGCGAAGCCTGGCGCTCTGACATTGGCGAAGGCTGGGGTGCCTTCTGCGTGGTGAGCGGACGGGCCATCACGCAAGAGCAGCGCGATCAGGAAGAGTGGGTCAGCGCTTATGATCTAGCCACCGGCAAGCTACTCTGGCATCATGCTGACAAAACGCGCTTCGTCGAATGGCAAGGCGGCGACGGCCCACGCGCCACGCCCACTCATGATGCAGGGAAGCTCTACACACAGGGGGCGACTGGCATCCTGAATTGTCTCGAAGTCGCCACAGGCAAGCTGCTCTGGACCCACGACCTTCAGAAAGAAAACAACACCGGCGTGCTGACCTGGGGCTTTGCCTCCAGTCCGTTGATCGTTGATAACCTCGTCATCGTGTGTGGAGCCAAGCGCAGCGGCCCCACACTGATCGCCTATGACAAGGTGAACGGTGAACTCGAATGGAAGAGCGGCACCGACGAAGCCACGTATGGCTCGCCCATTGTCGCTACCATGGCAGGCAAGCGGATGCTGATCACCAACAACGCCTCTGGCCTAGCGTTCTACGACCCCGCCAGCGGCGCAGTCTTGATGGAGCATGCCTGGGGCAACGACAAATTCCCCAAGGCCTCGCAGCCTCTGGTGCTGCCAGGGGATCGAGTCTTCCTCAGCGCTGGCTACGGGATGGGCTGCACCTTGCTTCAGATCAAAGCGACCACCGATGGCAAGTTCACTGCTGAGGAGCTGTGGCGGAACAACAAGATGAAGACACAATTCAACAGCGTGACGCCCATCGGCGACATGCTTTATGGCCTGGATGACGGTCGCCTGGCCGCCATTGACATCGCCACGGGCGAACGCTTGTGGAAGGAAGGCCGCTTCGGTGCAGGCCAGCACCTGCTCGTGGGTAACAAGGTCTTGATTCAAAGTGAGCAAGGTCCTGTGCACCTCGCCGAGGTCACTCGCGCGGGCTTCAAGGAATTGGCCAAGCTCGATGCCCTGAGCAGCAAGACCTGGAACTACCCTACGCTCGCTGGCAAATGGCTACTCGTCCGAAATGACAAGCAAGTGGCTTGTTATGAGCTCCCCCTAGCAACGAAATGAAGTTTCCCGGCCACTAGAAGAAGAGTGCTAAGTGCGGAGAGCGCAGTATTGAGTGCCACAGAAACTCGCTCTTTTGAAAACCAAGCACTGAGCACTCCATACCTTTCATTCCCATGCGTCCTCTTCTCATTCTTCCCCTGCTGCTCGCCTCATGCGTTGTCGGCCCGAACTACCAACGCCCGGATGCGGCGATGCCCAAGAAGTGGAAAGAGGGCAGCACCACGAGCACGCAGCCGCTGCCCGATGAATGGTGGAAGCTCTTCAACTGCAGCAAGCTTAACAGCCTGGTCGCCCAATCGTTGACAGCGAATCAGGACCTACTCGGGGCACAGGCTCGTGTGGAGACCGCGCGGGCGCTGCTCGGCATGAAGCGCGCGGATTGGTTCCCTCAGCTGGGGCTCGCAGGCAGCTTCGGCACGCAGCGTCAGTCGGAGTCCTCCTTCGGGGCCAACCTTCCTCCAGGCTTTGGCAACGCGAAAGATTTGGTCGAGCGCGATTACTATCGCTCTTCGCTGGACCTGAGCTACGAACTCGATCTGTGGGGCCGAGTGAAACGCAGCGTCGAGTCGGCCCACGCCAGCGTGCGTGCCTCCGATGAATCCTTGTCGGCCCAGCGTTTGCTCATCGCCAGCGAAGTGGCGCGGAACTACTTCCTCCTGCGCTCATTCGATCTTCAAGCCAAGGTCGTGAAGGACACCATCGCTCTGCGTGATGAAGCCGTGAAGCTGCAGAAATCGCGCTTCGACGGTGGCATGGCGAATGAGATGGACGTGACCCGTGCCCAGACCGAACAAGAACTGGCCAAGGCCGACCTCGCCGCGCTGGAACGTCAGCGCGGCAGTGCTGAACACGCCCTCGCCGTGCTGTGCGGTCAACCACCAAGCAGCTTCTCGGTGAGCGTTGATCCTTCACTCCATGCACCACCTTTTGTGCCTGCGGGGTTGCCTTCAGACTTGCTCGCTTCGCGTCCTGATGTCCGCATCGCTGAAGCGGATCTGGAATCTATGAATGCCGAGATCGGCGTGGCCAAGGCGTCGTTCTTCCCTGCGTTCAAGCTCACCGGCAGCGGTGGTCTCGACAGTGTCGACTCCAGCACCTTCCTGGAGTGGGAGAATCGCGCACTCAGCATCGGCCCGAGTGTCAGCTTGCCCATCTTCCAAGGCGGGCGACTGAAGGCTAACCTGCGTGCCGCGAAGAGCCGCTACGAGGAAAGCACCGCCAAATATCGACAGACCCTGCTCATCGCTTTGCGCGAGGTAGAGGATGCAATGCTCGACCTGAAATCCATGAGCAATCAACGCGCCGCCATCGATGCAGCCATGAAGGCAGCGGATGAGACCTCGCGCCTCGCCCGCGTTCGTTATGAGAAGGGACTAGCCAGCTACTTTGAAGTCGTCGAAGCCGACCGCACTGTTCTCACCACGAAGCTGACGCTCGCGCAGATTGATGGCCAACGCAGCGTGTCCACAGTGCTACTGATCAAGGCGCTGGGTGGCGGGTGGAAGCGTTGATTTGCCTAAACCCGAAGCCACCTTCACCAAAAAAGCCGGGCATCGCTACCCGGCTTTTTCATGAATGGTTGTCTCAGGGTTACTGATGGGCAGTCTCTTCGATCTCGGGGACGTCTTGCAACGGCTCCGTGGTGAAGAGCAGCTTCTTGGTTTCCACGTCATAGGTGGCCACAACGGTATCGCCTTCCTTGATGTCGCCGCGCAAGAGCTGCTCGGCGAGAGGATCTTCGATGTTCTTCTCCACAGCACGACGCATCGGACGCGCTCCATACTGAGGGTCGTAGCCTTCCTTCATCAAGAACTCACGAGCCTTCTCGTCGAGCGTGACGATGATCTTCTTGTTCTTGAGGCGAGCGGTGACCTTGCTGACTTCCAGATCGACGATGCGATTGAGGTCGGTCTTCTCCAACATGCGGAACACGACCAAATCATCAAGACGGTTGATGAACTCAGGCTTGAACCACTTCTTGGCAGCCTCCATAACCTTGCCCTTGATCGCGTCGTTGTCGGCGGAGTCTGCGGTGATGGCGTTGAATCCGAGGGTGGTCTGGCGCTTGATGCTTTCGGCACCCACGTTCGACGTCATAATGACGATGGTGTTACGGAAATCGATCTTGCGACCAAAGTTGTCCGTGACCTGGCCTTCTTCCAGAATCTGGAGCAGGAGGTGCATAACATCTGGGTGAGCCTTCTCGACTTCGTCAAACAGCACGACAGAGTATGGGCGACGACGCACCTGCTCGCTGAGCTGACCGCCTTCTTCATAACCGACATATCCGGGAGGTGCACCGATCAGGCGTGAAGCTGTGTGCTTCTCCATGTATTCAGACATATCGATCTGAATCAAAGAATCAGCGCTGCCAAACATGAACTCAGCAAGGTTCTTCGCGAGGAAGGTTTTGCCGACGCCCGTGGGGCCGAGGAAAATGAAGGTGCCAATCGGACGACGTGGATCCTTTAAGTCAGCGCGCGAGCGACGCAGCGCCTTGCTGATGGCGATCACGGCTTCGTCTTGACCGATGACGCGCTTCTTCAGCTCGTCTTCCATCTTCAGCAGCTTGGTGATCTCCGTTTGCTCCATACGCTGCAATGGCACACCCGTCCATTTGGACACGACTGCCATGATGTCTTCTTCCTCGACATTCACGATGCGTTCCGTATTGCTGCTGCGCCAGTTCTCCAAGGTGTCATCGTAGCACTTCTTGGCGTCCTTTTCCTTGTCGCGAAGGTAGGCTGCCTTTTCGAAGTCTTGTTCCTTGATGGAGGTCTCCTTCTCCAGGCGAATCTTCTCGATTTCGCCTTCGATGTCTTTCAACACGGGTGGCCTTGTCATGGCACCGATGCGCACCTTGGACCCCGCTTCGTCCATCACGTCGATGGCCTTGTCAGGAAGGAAGCGCGCAGGCAGATAGCGTGAGCTAAGGTTAACGGACGCCTCGATCGCCTTGTCGGAATAGATGGCCTTGTGGTGCAGCTCATACTTACCCTTCAAGCCCTGGAGGATCTTGATCGCATCTTCAACGGATGGCTCTTCCACCTTCACCGTCTGGAAGCGGCGTTCGAGCGCGGCATCCTTCTCGATGTATTTGCGATACTCGTTCAGCGTCGTGGCACCCACGCACTGAAGCTCACCGCGACTGAGGGCTGGCTTGATGATGTTCGAAGCATCCATCGCACCTTCTGCCGACCCAGCACCCACGATAGTGTGCAGCTCGTCGATGAAGAGAATGACGTTCTTGGTGCGGCGGATCTCATCCATCACAGCCTTGATGCGCTCCTCGAACTGACCGCGATACTTGGTGCCTGCGACCATCAGAGCGAGGTCGAGTGTGATCACCTTCTTATCACGCAGCAATTCGGGCACGGTGCCATTGGCAATCTCCTGGGCGAGACCCTCCGCGATGGCGGTCTTGCCCACGCCGGCTTCACCGATGAGAACTGGGTTATTCTTGGTGCGGCGGCAGAGAATCTGCACGACACGGGCAATCTCCTCCGAGCGACCGATCACAGGGTCGAGTTCATTCTTGATGGCGAGCTCCGTCAGGTCACGACCGAAGGCTTTGAGGGCAGGGGTCTTGCTCTCGCCTTTCTTGCCGGAGGCCACAGGCTGGCTGTTATCCTCTTCTTCCTCTTCCTCATCTTCTGCCTCGGAGGTGAAGTTCGGGTCGAGTTCCTTCAGAATTTCGTTGCGAGCCTTGTCGAGATTGATGTCCAGGTTCCGCAGCACCTGCGCGGCGACGCCTTCGCCCTCACGCAGTAGGCCAAGCAGGATGTGCTCGGTGCCCACGTAGCTATGGTTCAGTTGCTTGGCTTCCTTGGAGGCAAGGGCCAGCACCTTCTTCACACGCGGGGTGTAGGGGATGTTGCCGACCATCTTGGTCTCCGGGCCGGAGCCCACTTGCTGCTCGACCTGCATCCGCACGGTCTCAAGGTCGAGCCCGAGCTTGAGCAGCACGTTCACGGCCACGCCTTGGCCCAGCTTGATCAGGCCAAGGAGCACGTGTTCGGTGCCCACGTAGTTGTGGTTGAAACGATCGGCTTCCTTGCGAGCAAGGGCCAGGACTTGTTGCGCTCTGGGGGTGAAGTTATTCATCATTGGACTCCGGTTGTGGGGCGTCGGGAGGGTTTGAGTTTTCTAATTGGGAAACATTAATGGGACCGTTCACCGTTTGCAAACGCTGACGGGTGATTTCCGCCCGCAGAACGTCTCGCTCCTGGGGAGACAACTCCCGGGCTGCGCGCATCTGTAGATGAGCAGGTTGAATCTCCAGCAAAAGCATGTCGAGGATGCTGCGATCGCATTCGGGTATCAAATCGAGGTCGGCTCCGAGTCGCAACATGGACAGCAAATTCAATGCCTCCTTTGAATTCAAAATATGAGCATGGCGCAGAATCGCATACGCACGGCCCACCTGGTCATTGAGCATCGTGCGGTGGTCCTCGCTCAGCTTCGCCCGCGCATTGGTTTCAGAGCGCAAGACGCCTTCCACCACCTTTTCGATCTGCTGGATGATGTCCTGTTCTTTCTCGCCCAGCGTCTGTTGATTGGAGATTTGAAACAGGTTGCCCAGCGCCTCGGTGCCCTCTCCATAAAGACCGCGAACGGCCAGGCCAATCTTGGTCACCGCCTTCATGACCTGCGCGATTTGATCGGTCAGCACAAGCCCAGGCAGATGCACCATCACGGAGGCTCTCATGCCCGTGCCGAGATTGGTCGGGCAGGCCGTCAGGTAACCCAAATTCGAGTCGAAGGCATAGGGCAGCTGCTCTTCTAATTCCGTATCCACGCGATCAATCGCTTCAAAGGCTTGGCGCAGGCTCAGTCCTGGACGGATGCCCTGCATGCGGAAGTGGTCTTCCTCATTGATCATGATCGACACGCTCTGCTTTCGATCCACGACCACAGCGCAGCCAGTGGAACGCGCGGCGTGCTCACGGCTAATGAGATGGCGCTCCACGAGCACCTGCTTTTTGATCTTGCTCAGCGTGGCATAGTCCTCGCTGTAGCCTTCCTTCATTTCGGGCAGCGCCTCGACCAGAGGCCGCGCCATGTTCAGAAGGTCGATACGCTGCTTCTCTTGGCTCCAGCCAGGGAAAGGACAGCCGCGCAGATTGCGGGCAAGCCGCACGCGGCTGGTCATGACAATGTCGGAGTGCGGTCCGCTGCCGCGCATCCAGTCGGCAGGATTTTTGATCAATGTAGCGAAGCGCATCATAGAGACGATGTAAAGACTACGTGCTCAGACAGCCGCTGGGGGCAAGCTGTTGTTTCCTCAAACTTAGCCGCGATCATTCGCACCGAGCAAGCTACGCTCTCTTTGTTCAAATGACCTGTGCCGCATGTGCAAACGCACCCTGGTTGAACGTTTGTCGCCCTAACTCACGTAATGGGCCTCATCAATCCATGCGTCTGCTCGCCTTCATTTTCTTGCCTCTCCCGCTGGTTGCGGCTGATGCCCTGCGCTTCAGCCATGACATTCGGCCCATTCTGTCAGAGAACTGTTTCGCCTGCCATGGACCCGACGACAAGAAGCGCGAGGCCGGCCTGCGTCTGGATGACGAAGCTGGAGCCAAGGCCAACAATGATGGCGTGATCGCCATCGTGCCCGGTCATCCCGAAAAGAGCGCCTTGATCCAGCGGATCGAGTCTACCGATCCCGACGAGGTGATGCCGCCGCCGAAGATGCACAAAACGATTCCCGCGAACCAGGTCGCTCTGCTCAAGCAGTGGATCAAGGAAGGCGCGAAGTGGGGCAAGCACTGGAGCTATGAAACCGTGGTCAGGCCGGCGATACCGAGTGATAAGTCATTCGTGTTTGGTGTTCAGTCAGGGAAAGCCAATCCCATCGACGCCTTCCTCGCTCACCGATTGAAAAAAGAAGGCTTGTCTTTCTCACCCGAAGCCGATGCGGCCACGCTAGTGCGACGTCTTGCGCTCGACCTCACCGGCTTGCCGCCCACGCTGGACGAACTCAATCGCTTCACCTCAAACCCCAAGCTTCTAGCCTCTAGCCTTCAACACTACTTGTCCAAGCCCGCCTTCGGCGAGCACTGGGCACGCACTTGGCTGGACCTCGCCCGCTATGCCGATAGCTCAGGTTATCCCAGCGATCAGCCACGCGAGATCTGGGCCTATCGCGATTGGGTCCTCAGAGCGCTGAATGCCAACATGCCTTTCGACCAGTTCACCATCGAGCAGCTCGCCGGCGACCTTTTACCAAAACCTAGCAACGATCAACTCATCGCCACCGCCTTCCATCGCAACACGATGACGCAGAACGAAGGCGGCACCAGTGACGAGGAGTATCGCGTCGCCGCCATCATCGACCGTGTGAACACCACCATGGCCGTGTGGATGGGCACCAGCATGGCCTGCGCCCAGTGTCACACGCACAAGTATGACCCGATCACCATCACGGAATACTTCCAGTTCTACGCCCTGCTCAATCAAAGCGCCGACACCGACAAGAAAGACGAGTCGCCTTTCGTCGAACTCTGGAAACCTGGCCAGCAAGAGCAACGCGCCAAGCTAGCGAACGAGATCAAGCAAGCCGAAGCCGCCTTCGCCAAGCCGAAGCCCGAATGGCTCAAAGGGCTGGATGCCTGGGCCAGTGTGGCTCATCCCGAACTCGACCAGCTGAAGCCCAAACCCACTGCAGTGATCGCCGGACTCGCCCTGCCCAAAGACACACGCACGCCGCAGCATCACGGGCAGATCAAGGCGCACTACGTTCGCCACATCGCCCCCGAAGCTAAGCCTGAGCGTGACCAGCTAGCGAAGCTCAATCAACAGCTCGCCGCCTTGAAGCCCAACACCGTGCCAGTGATGAAGGAGCTATCGGACAAGGTGCGCCGCATCACCCATGTGCAGTTGCGTGGCAACTGGCAGGCCCTCGACGCCGTCGTGCAAGGTGGCACGCCATCCGCCTTCCCTCCCCTGCCGAAAGACAAGCCCGCTGATCGCCTCACCATGGCGCAGTGGCTCGTCAGCAGAAACAACCCGCTCACCGCGCGTGTCATGGTCAACCGCCTGTGGGAGCAGCTCTTCGGCATCGGCCTCGTTCGCACCAGCGAAGAGTTTGGCTCGCAGGGCGAGCTCCCCTTCCATCCCGAGCTGCTCGACTGGCTCGCCGCCGAGTTCATGGACAGCGGCTGGGACGTGAAGCACATGCTCACGCTGATGGTCAGCAGCCGCGCGTATCGGCAGTCGTCCAAGGTGGCGACTGACCTGCAAGAGCGCGACCCCGACAACCGCCTCCTCGCTCGTGGGCCGCGCTTCCGTCCCACAGGCGAAATGCTGCGCGATCAAGCCCTGGCCGTCAGTGGTCTCCTCAGCCCCAAAATGTATGGTCCCGGTGTGCGCCCGCCCACACCGAATCTAGGCCTCAGCACCGCTTTCGGGCGCAGCAACGACTGGACCGTCAGCACGGGCGAGGACAAGTATCGCCGCAGCGTCTACACCGAGGTCCGGCGCAACTCGCCCTATGCCAGCTACAGCACGTTCGACGCGCCGAATCGCGAAGTCTGCACCCTGCGCCGAGGCCGCACCAACACGCCCCTGCAAGCCTTCGTCACGCTGAATGACCCCGTCTTCATTGAAGCCTCGCAAGCCCTCGCGCGTCGGGTGCTGAACGACCAAGCTGGCAAGTCCACAGCCGACCAAATGCAGTGGCTGTTCAAGCTCTGCCTCTCCCGCGCCCCCACAGCGCCCGAGCAGCAACGCCTGCTCGCCTTGCTCTCCGATGCGCTGAAGACGTATCAAGCCGACAGCACACTAGCCTTGAAGCTCGCCACCGATCCCCTCGGTCCCCTGCCCCCAACTCTGAAAGCCTCCGACCTCGCCGCCTGGACGACCGTGGCCAATGTGGTCATCAATCTGGACGAGTTCGTCATGCGCCGCTAATCCCCCGCCCTGCTTCCTTTATGAATCTCGCCCTCGACCGACTCCAGCTCACCACCCGTCGCCAGTTCCTCGGCAATGCCGGGCAGTTCAGCCTGGGGGCCATCGCCATGCAGGCGCTGCAATCGCCTAGCACAGCCAGCACGGTGAACCCCATGCTGCCCATGCGTCCGCATCACACGGCCAAGGCCAAGCGCGTCATCTACCTGCACATGTCCGGCGCACCGCCGCACCTCGACCTCTTCGACTACAAGCCCGAGCTGGTGAAGCGCGAGGGCCAGGACTGCCCCGATTCTTTTCTCAAGGGTCGCACCTTTGCCTTCACCAGTGGCGTGCCGAAGCTGATGGGCACTCCGCGCACCTTCAAGCAATACGGCCAGGCAGGCCTGTGGATGAGCGATGCGGTACCGAACTTCCACACCATCGCGGATGAGGTCACGACCATCCGGTCCATGCACACCGATCAGTTCAATCACGCGCCTGCCGAGCTGCTGCTGTTCACCGGCCACGCACGTCAGGGGCGACCCAGCCTCGGCTCCTGGGCCACGTATGGCTTGGGCACCGAAAACCAAGACTTGCCCGGCTTCGTCGTCCTCATCTCCAGCGGCACGCAGCCCAGCGGTGGGCAAGGGCTCTGGGGCAGCGGCTTTGTGCCCAGCGTGTTTCAGGGCGTGCAGTGCCGGTCCAAAGGCGACCCCGTGCTCTTCGTCTCCGACCCCGCTGGCATGGACCGCGCCATGCGCCGCCGCACGCTGGATGCGCTGAAGGATCTCAATGAACTGCAAGCCGCCGAGCTGGGCCACCCTGAGACGCTGACTCGCATTGCTCAATACGAACTCGCCTACCGCATGCAAGCCAGTGTGCCCGAGGTCATGGACATCTCCAAGGAGCCGAAGCATATGCTGGAAGCCTACGGCGCGCAGCCCGGTGAAGCCTCCTTCGCCAACAACTGCCTGCTCGCCCGTCGTCTTGTCGAGCAAGGCGTGCGCTTTGTGCAACTGTTCGACTGGGGCTGGGACTTCCACGGTACCAGTGCCGACTCCGGTATCACCGACGGCCTCACCAAGAAAATGGCCTCCACCGACAAGCCCGTCACCGCCCTCATCATGGACCTCAAGCAGCGCGGCTTACTGGAGGACACCCTCATCGTCTGGGGCGGCGAGTTCGGCCGCACCCCCTTCCGCGAAGGCCGCACGGCTGCCAGCAAGGTCCTCGGTCGTGACCACTACCCCGACTGCTACACCATGATGCTCGCAGGCGGCGGCGTGAAGGCCGGCTTCGACTACGGCAGCACCGACGAACTCGGGTTCAAAGTGGCCGAGAACCCCGTGCACGTGCACGACCTCCAGGCCACCATCATGCACCTGCTAGGCTTCGACCACGAGCGCCTCACTTACCGCTTCCAAGGCCGCGACTACCGCCTCACGGATGTGCATGGGCACGTCGTAAAGGACGTTCTCGCATAGCAAAGAGTGACGGCATCTTGCCGTCACAAACGGCTCACCCATTCGACGGCAAGATGCCGTCCCTCCTTTCCCCAGCACCCGCTGCTGGGCTGGCCCCACTCGGTGTTCACGCTTCAGCGTGCCTGATCGTTCCCAGACACGCTGAAGCGTGAACACTAAACCCAGCTACTTTCGCAGCTCACGCACTCCCAATCGAAAGATGAACAAATAGAGCGTTCGTCGAGGCCCTGATTGCGAACGAAAGTGCGGGCGGGAGGCATTGTTGTTATGGTAATTGTAAAAACCAACGTATCCACTTGTCACCCAGTCTCCCTACCAAACGCCTCCTTTCACCTGCCCAGGACCCACGAAACTCAAGGCTCGACCACTCACCAAGAGCCGCCCCATGGAGCGCGGGAATGGCCTCGGCAGCCGTGGCCGCTGTGGAACTGCGGCCTTTGCTTCAGGATCTCGAAACGGCTATGGATCGTAGCTGATTGCGCCGCATGGACCTTTTCCCACCTGATCCTCAAGACAACCTGTTGCCATGTGATGGCTTGGTAAACTATCATGGACGGCTCCTGCCCCGCACAGCAGCGGATCACTATTTTGCGGCGCTGCTGAATGCCGTGCCCTGGCAGCACGATGAAGCCATCATCTTCGGCAGGCACATCGTCACCGCCCGCAAGGTCGCGTGGTATGGCGACGCTGACTTCGCCTATGCCTACTCAGGCATCACGCGCCACGCGCTGCCCTGGAACCCGGAACTGACCCAGCTGAAGACGCTGGTGGAAGAGCACTGTGGCACGTCTTTCAACTCCTGCCTGCTGAACCTCTATGCCGATGGCAGCGAAGGCATGGGCTGGCACAGCGATGATGAGAAAACCCTAGCCCACCACGCCGCTATCGCCTCCGTCAGCTTCGGGGCTGAACGCCGCTTCTGTTTCAAGCACAAGCGGATCTCCCAGACGGCAGAGATCGTCCTGGAGCATGGCTCGCTCTTGGTCATGAAGGGCGAGACGCAAACCCACTGGCTGCACAGCATCCCAAAAGCGAAACCTATCCTAGCACCGAGAATCAACCTGACCTTTCGAACCATCACGAGGCAGCGGTGATGTTCGGAAGCACGAGCGCTTTTGGAATGTCTCTTTTCACTTGGAGCGCTAGCATCGCGCGCCTAGGATTCCCCCACTCGTCTATGCGCAACATCCCGACTCCCTTTCACCTGAGCGCAATGTGGACCGCCATCGCGGCCCTATCGATCACGATCATTCTCGCGATCACCATCGGCTTTATTTACCTGGGCACGCAGATCATTGCCTTCCTCCAGCCGCTGCTGATCCCCTTCGCCGTCGCCGGAGTGTTGGCTTATCTGTTGGAGCCTGTGGTCGCACGACTGGTCAAGTGGGGCATTCATCGCCAACGGGCAGTGCTCCTCGTTTTCAGCGTGGCCTCAGCCATCTTCATCAGCATTCTGTTGCTGATTGCGCCCACCCTCATTCGTCAGGCTGGGGAGTTCGGCCATGAATTCGCCCGCAATGGAGGCTACGCAGAGAAGGCCCGGGCACGGGTCACACAGGTCGCGACTGAGTGGCATGACAAGCTGAAGAAGGAGTATGGCATTGAGGTCCTGGACTTCCTGGGGCAGCCGAAGACAGCAGAGCTATCCCCCCCTGCGCCCGTGATTGCCACGCCCGCTGCCGTGCCAGCCATCGTCGTCACTGACGAGAAGCCCAGGGAAGACGGCAAGCCGACCATTGATCCCAATGATTTGCTGACCGGTGCCTGGCTGAAGGATGCGTTGACCGAACTGGTGCCCGCCACGTGGTCGCTGACCAAGCGCAGCCTCGGTGGCTTCCTCGGCGTGTTCGGCTTCCTGCTCAGCTTCGTCATCGTGCCGCTTTACCTCTATTACTTCCTGACCGAGAGCGCCACCATCACGCAGCGCTGGAGCGACTACGTGCCGCTGCGTGCGTCGCAATTTAAGGACGAGGTGGTGGGCACGTTAACCGAGATCAATGGTTACTTGATCGCCTTCTTCCGTGGCCAGCTGGTGGTGAGCTTGATCAATGGACTCGCGACGGGCATGGGCTTGGTGATCGTGGGTTTGAAGTTCGGCTGGCTGATCGGCCTTTCCCTCTGCTTGCTCGGTATCATCCCTTATCTGGGCATCGTCATCTGCTGGATTCCTGCGGTGATCATTGCCTCCGTGCAAGGTGGCGACGGCACCTGGATCACGGGTGATCCTTGGTGGGTGTTTCCGCTGGTGGTCACCGGCATCTTCGCCGTGGTGCAACAGATTGATGGTCTATACATCACACCCAAGATCGTGGGCGAATCTGTGGGGCTCCACCCCATGACGGTCATCATGTCGGTCTTCCTGTGGTCCTTGATCATGGGCGGTCTGCTGGGCGCCATCCTCGCCGTGCCGATGACTGCTTCCCTCAAGGTGCTGTTCCAGCGCTACTTGTGGGAGAAGCGGCTCCGACCTGAACTCATTCACGCCCATGACGCACGGCCCACCTGATCGAATGGAGAAAGGATTGAGGTTTGGGCATGGTGCGCTGTTGGGCGTGTTCATTGGCATGTTGGTTCTGACGAGGGCGGCTGCTGACACGTTTGGTGGGCTTTGGACTTACCTGGGAGTTTCGATACTCTGTTTTTCATGTCGGATGGCGGGTTGTGTTCTCTTTCAAGACCGCTCCAACCTGTCGTTGGAGCGCCAACCATCCGCACTTATGTTTTAACGATCACACGGACACTTCCCGTTCCGGCTGCGAAGTCCAAGGCGGAGTTAAACAAACAACAAGCGGGCATGGTGGAAGCTCGGCGCGTGGAGCTAGAGGAAATGATGGTGGGCGAGCTGGAGCACCGCATGGGCGGTATGCATGGGCTGGTAACCAAGCTGCGCGAGCATCCGCTGGGGGATGCCTTGCTGCGCTGGGACATGCGCCGGAAGCGGATTTACCTCAGCTCGCTCATGAGTCTGGCGCGCTGAGTAACTAATCAATCTCGGCTTGCCGGAAGACGGCAAGGCGCAGGGCGGCAGCTATGACGGCGCGGGTCATTTGCTGGTAGGAAATTGCTTTTGAGGGGGCCGTTTCGGATTGGACCTAGGTGTGGCGCGGTGAGGGTTGTGAGGGGCTGTGAACATTACTCCCCGACATGCTTTTCCACCAGTGCGTCGAGCGCGGTCCACAGTTCATCGGTATCCAGTGTATCGCGATTGCTGAGGATGACAGTGGTGCGGTTGGTGCCTAGTTGGTGATAATAAGAGTTTTCAAATCCGCCCCAGCTGCCGTCATGGCCATAACCGTATACGGATCCATCTTCTTTGGCGTAGATGAACCAGCCCTTACCGTAATCAAGCCTCTTGCCTTTGCGTGTCGTGGAAGGTGTGAGCGCTTCCTTCCAGGTGGCAGGATTGAGGAACTTCTTGGCGCGCACGGCGCTGTCCCACTTGGCCATGTCTTCGAGGTTTGACCACACGCTGCCGTCTCCCACAACCATGACCTTTTGCGGCCACTCGGGCGGGGTGCCCCAGCTGGGCTTCCAGCTTTTCTTTTTCTCATGCCATTCATAGCCGAAGGCGCGGTTGTATTTTTCATCGTCTTCCTGAGGCACGGACTGCGGCCTCTGGCAGATAAAGGTGTGCTTCATACCGGCAGGAATGAATATCTCATCGCGCACGAATTCGCCGAAGGGCTGCTTGGCCAAACGCTGCACGATGCTCGCGAGCAGGAGGAAGTTGCTATTGGTGTACTCAAACTTGCTGCCGGTGCGGAACTGCAAGGGATAGTCCTTCTTCATCTTGGCGAACATGTCGATGTAGTCCTCGTTCACGGCGTAGGTCTTGTGACGCATGGGCACGCCTTCATCATCAAAGTCGAAGTACTCGGGCAGGCCGGAGGTGTGTTGGAGGAGATCGCGGATGAAAATGGGATTGTCGCTGTCGTATGCTGGCAGCTCGGGGATGTAGTCGCGGACGTCGTCATCGAGAGTGAGTAGACCACGTTCTGCCAGGATCAGGAGGGCGATCGCAGTGAACGGCTTGGAGCAGGAGGCGAGTTCAAACAGCGTGGCGGGCGTGATGAAGGTCTGCACCTTCACATTGGCCAAACCGTAGCCCTTTTGAAAATGCAACTTACCCGGCACGCGGATGAAGATGGCAACACCTGGACTGTCCTCATGAATGCCATTCTTGGCCACTAGCTTGTCGATCGCGGAGACCAGTTCTGTGCTGGGGTGCAGGTCTTGTGCGAGGGCGGCCGTCGTAGCAGCGAGGCCGAGAAATATAGAAATTTGGCTCAGTGCACGGTGTATCATGTTGCAGTGGACGTTGGCATGACAAGATAATGAAATAGTACAGGTGCTTTAAATCTGTTTAGTAATTGCTTTTTAGGGCATGGGTCGAGTTGGCCCTGAGTGTGGTGAGGGAACGGAGTGTGAGGGGGGGGGGCGACAC
>Ga0247832_1003864_pt1 | contig 19727 bp, 20 predicted proteins | sample LaCruzMarch2015__10_FD_192407 | JGI IMG/M metagenome (GOLD analysis project Ga0247832, IMG submission 192407) | Freshwater microbial communities from meromictic Lake La Cruz, Castile-La Mancha, Spain - LaCruzMarch2015_4m | ecosystem: Environmental > Aquatic > Freshwater > Lake | place: Spain... | reverse complement strand
AAATCATCGCTGAAAAAAGAGAACGTAGTTTTGCTTATTCAATTGAAGTGAAAAATATGAAATCAATTCCGGTTGAAATAGTGATTCAAGATCAAATTCCGATTACTCAAAATGCTGATATTACCATTGAAAAATCAGATTTAGGTAAAGGCGGAAACTTAGATGAAACAACAGGTTTAATGGAATGGAGTTTCACTTTGAAACCAAAAGAATCCAAATTGTTTGATTATAATTTCAAAGTAAAACACAACAAAGACAAACAGGTTAATTTGTAAAATTTCAGAAGAAATCTGGAATAAAAAAATAAAACCTATTTCACTATTTAATTAGCGAAATAGGTTTTTCTATATTTACTTTAAATTTTAATTTCTCAGAACGACCTTTTTTGAAAATTTTATTGCTGTTTTCATTGCCTTTTCTCAATTCTCTTTGCTCTTCTGCTGATAGATGAATCGTATGCAAACATTCATCTGAACAGGTGTTTTCCATTTTGGTTTTACAACTTTCACATTGAATAAACAACAAATGACAGGCATCATTTACACAATTTGTATGCGTATCTGCAGGTTCTCCGCATTGATGACAAACAGCGATTATATCCTCAGAAATTCGCTCACCACGTCGTTCATCAAACACAAAGTTCTTTCCGATGAATTTATTTTCTAAACCTTTTTCATTGACATCATTGGCATATTTGATAATTCCACCTTCTAATTGATGTACATTTTTAAAACCTTTATGCTTAAACCAGGCAGAGGCTTTTTCACAACGAACTCCACCTGTGCAATACATCACAATATTCTTGTCTTCATTTCCTTTTAAATACTCTTCCTCAATAAAAGGAAGCGATTCTCTAAAAGTGTCAACATCAGGTAAAATTGCACCTTTAAAATGTCCAACTTCTGACTCATAATGATTTCTAAAGTCAATAAGAATGGTATCAGGTTGATCGGTCAATTTATTAAACTCCTCGGCATTCAAATGTTTACCTTTATTTGTAACGTCAAAGGTTTCGTCGTTTAAACCATCCGCTAGAATTTTATCGCGTACTTTGATTTTCAACTTCAAAAAAGGAAATTCTGCCTCTGAATCATCAACAGCAAAATTCAAACGAATTCCATTTAGAAAATCAATTTCATACAATTCTTCTCTAAACTGACTGAGATTTTCTGTAGGAATTGCAATTTGAGCGTTGATTCCTTCTTTCGCAACGTAAGTTCTACCTACGATGTCAAGCTTTGACCACATTAAAAACAAATGATCTCTGAATAAGCGAGGATGAGCAATTTTTGCGTATTGATAAAAAGAAATAGTGACATATTTATGTCCTACCGTTCGCAAATGAGCTTCTAATTCCTCCTTATTTAATGTATTCCACAGTTGCATGCTATGTTGAATTAAATAATTAGTGGGGCAAAATTATGACTATTTTTTGAAAAAAAGCATTTTCAAATTGTTCATTTGAATTTTAATATTTCACATTTATTAACATGAGTGGTTAATCAATTAAAAACTGACAAAAGTCAATTTTTTAGCAAACTAGTATCATAAATCTTTTGGTGTGAAGTATAGAATTTTGTAGCATGGGAATGATATATATAATGCTTGTGGTTAGTTTGATTATAGCTTGCTTCTTTTTAGTCTCTTTTTTATGGGCAACAAAGAACGGACAATTTGACGATGATTACACGCCTTCCGTACGCATTCTTTTTGAAGATGACCTAACAATTAATGAAAACAAAGATGGAAGTAGAAAAGTTTAGTTACGACAATAAGATCGTAAGGAATTTTGCATACGCAACCGTAATATGGGGCGTAACTGGAATGTTGGTTGGATTAATAATAGCTACACAGCTTGCGTTTCCAGAGTTTTACAACGATTATTTAGGATTTAGTTTCCTTTCGTTTGGCCGTTTGAGACCATTGCACACAAATGCAGTGATTTTCGCATTTGTAGGAAACGGAATTTACATGGGAGTTTATTACTCACTGCAACGTTTATTAAAAACACGAATGTGGAGTGATAAATTGAGTTATTTCCATTTCTGGGGATGGCAATTTATCATTGTTTGTGCTGTAGCAACTTTACCATTTGGTATTACATCAGGAAAAGAATATGCAGAGCTAGAATGGTGGATTGATATCTTAATTGCAGCAATGTGGGTTGTTTGGGGCTTTAATATGTTCGCAACCATCTTAGTTAGAAGAGTGCAACATTTATACGTTGCTATTTGGTTCTACATCGCAACATTCGTAACTGTAGCGATGCTTCACATCTTCAATTCATTTGAGTTACCTGTATCGTTCTTGAAGAGCTACTCAGTTTATGCAGGTGTTCAAGATGCCTTAGTTCAATGGTGGTATGGTCACAATGCAGTTGCGTTCTTCTTAACAACACCTTACTTAGGTTTGATGTACTATTTCGTTCCTAAAGCGGCTAATCGTCCAGTATATTCTTATCGACTTTCAATTATCCACTTTTGGGCATTGATTTTCATTTACATTTGGGCTGGACCTCACCATTTATTGTATTCAACATTACCTGATTGGGCGCAAAGCTTAGGTGTTGTTTTCTCAGTTATGCTAATTGCACCATCATGGGGAGGAATGTTAAACGGTTTGTTGACTTTACGTGGTGCTTGGGATAGAGTGCGCGACGATGTAATGTTGAAATTTATGGTGGTTGCCTTAACTTGTTATGGTATGTCAACATTTGAAGGTCCTTTGCTTTCATTGAAAAACGTTAACGTTATCTCTCACTTTACAGATTGGACAATTGCACACGTTCACGTAGGAGGTTTAGGATGGAATGGAATGTTAACATTTGGTTTGTTGTACTGGTTGTTCCCAAGAATTTACAGAACAAACTTGTACTCTACAAAAATGGCCAACCAACATTTCTGGATAGCAACTTTAGGGATTATTCTTTATGCAATTCCAATGTATATCGCAGGATTTATGCAAGGTTTGATGTGGCAAGATTTCAACCCAGATGGAACTTTAACAAATCCTGATTTCTTGAAAACAGTAAATGAATTAAAACCTTTCTATTACTTACGTTCATTAGGTGGTTTATTGTACTTAGTTGGAGCAATTATGATGTTCTACAACTTAGTTAAAACTGCAAAATCAGGAGTTCTATTAGCGAATGAAGATGCAGAAGCTGCGGTAACTAAAAACTTAAACGTTGCACATAAAGGTGAATACTGGCACAAAGTTATTGAGCGCAAACCAATTCAGTTCATGGTGTTAAGTTTAGTAGTTGTAGCGATTGGTGGTATCGCTGAGATTATTCCAACACTTATTGTTAAAGAAAATGTACCAACAATTTCAACTGTAAAACCATATACGCCTCTTGAATTAGAAGGACGTGATTTATACATCAGAGAAGGATGTTATAACTGTCACTCTCAATTAATTAGACCATTGCGTTTTGAAACCGTTCGTTACGGTGAATATTCAAAATCTGGTGAATTCGTTTACGATCACCCATTCCAATGGGGTTCAAAAAGAACAGGTCCAGATTTAGCTCGTGAAGGTGGATTAAGAAGTAACATTTGGCATTACCAACACATGTATCGTCCAAAAGTGGTTTCACCAGGTTCCATCATGCCAGCTTACACATGGATGCACGATGATGATTTAGATGTTTCACTTCTCGAAAGAAAAATCAGAGCGATGCAAACTTTAGGTGTTCCTTATCCTAAAGGTTATGATAAACTTGCTTTGAAAGACTTGAGAAAACAAGCACATGAAATTGCAGTTGACATTGTTGAAAACACACCAAAATCTGCTCTTAAAGGAGTAAATAAACAAGCAAAAATCAAAGAGATTGAGAAAAAAGAAATCATCGCTATGATAGCTTACTTACAACGAATGGGAACAGATATTAAAGTTAAAGTACCAAATAAATAAAGCCATGTTAAGATTTATAAAATATAATTTAGAAAGTATAAGTAGTGTTGAATGGTATCCATTGTTTTCTCTACTCATATTCGTTGTTTTCTTTATAGTAGTTGTTTTAAGAGTAACTAAAATGTCAAAAGCAACCGTAATTGAATTAAGCGATTTACCATTAAACGACAAAATCGATACTAACATTAAAGACATGTAGGATGAAGAACTTTGCAAAAAATTGGATATACATTTTGATTGTTGCAGCATTAAGCAACACATCAATTTCAGTTGCACAGGAAGGGGAGCAACTTTTTAAATCACGTTGTAATACCTGTCACCAAATCGACAAAAACTCGACTGGACCTAAATTAAAAGGCGTTAAACAAAAATGGACTGAAGCTGGAGAAGGTGAAAATCTGTATGCATGGATTAGTAATTCTACAGCTCTAATTGCTTCAGGAAAAAGTCAACTTGCAAAAGATATTTCTGGCTACAGTCCAACTGCAATGCCTGCTCAAACGGTAACAAATGCTGAAGTGGATGCAATTTTTGAATATATTGAGAATCCGCCAGCTGCCCCAGTTGCTGTTGGCGTTGATACAACAGCAGTAGCTTCAGAGATTGTAAAAGTAGATTACAAATACAATTTAACAGTTTTCAATTGGTTGCTATTCTTGACAGTGATTTTAGTGGTTGTAATTATCGTACTTTCAGGTTCAATCATTGTGTTTGTGAAATCTGACTATTTCAAACAAAAAGTTGCAGAAAAATCAAATACAGCAATGATTGCGATTATACTTACTGTTGGTGCTTTATTTTCATCATTTAATGCTTCTGCTTTAACATTCATCAGAGCTGGTGAAGGAGAAAAAGATGGTCCTTGGTTGTTGGTTGAAAATATGGACTTAATTGGTTTATTGACAATCAATATCGTATTAATGTTTGTGGTAGTTTACTTGAGAAATCTTTTCAATCAAATGGTTGCAATGACTAAAAAAGAAGCTGAATTAGTTGTAGAAAAACCAATCGTAGCTGAAACTTTCACTAAAATCAATGCAATCTTAACCGATGCTGTTCCAATCGAAGAAGAACATAAAATCTTGATGGATCACGAATACGATGGTATCCAAGAATTAGATAACAATTTACCACCTTGGTGGGTTTGGGGATTCGTTGCATGTATCATTTTCGCTTTCGTTTACTTAATAAACTATCACGTACTTGGAGTTTCTGACTTACAGATTACAGCGTATGAAAAAGAAATGAAACAAGCTCAAAAAGACATCGATGCTTACCTTTCTAAAATGGCAATGAATGTCGATGAGACAAATGCAACTTTGATGACTGAAAAATCAGATTTAGCAGCTGGAAAAACAATCTTCGATAACAACTGTACAATTTGCCACAAAGCAAAAGGCGAAGGTGATGTTGGTCCAAACTTAACAGATAAAAATTGGGTTTATGGTTATGATGTAAAAGACATTTTCTATAGTGTTAAAAAAGGTCGTCCAGCAGGTATGCCTGAACATGCATCAAAATTGAATCCAATTCAAATTCAACAAGTTTCTTCTTATGTGCTTTCATTACCAAGTGTAAAAGGAAAAGAGCCACAGGGAGATATTATTGAAAAATAAGAGAATTAGTTTTAAAAAGTGTATCTCCTTTTGAGGTACGAGCGGGTGATTGGTGCGGTTTAAATTTATTGTAAAATGAGTGTGCAAGACGAAGAATTCAGAGACCGAATTGCGACGGTTGATGAGAAAGGGAAACGAGTTTGGATTTTTCCTAAAAAACCAAAAGGTTCCTATTACAATAAACGGAAAATAGTAAGTTACTTTTTGATGGCGCTACTTTTTGGAGCGCCACATATTAAGATTGCTGGTGAGCCGATGCTTCTTTTCAATATCATTGAACGGAAATTCGTCATCTTGGGCAAAGTATTCTGGCCGCAGGACATGTATTTGTTCGCGTTAATGATTATCGTAGGTGTGGTTTTCGTTATTCTGTTCACCATCATTTTCGGACGATTATTCTGCGGCTGGGTTTGCCCTCAAACCATCTTTATGGAAATGCTCTTCCGTAGAATCGAATACTGGATTGATGGAGATTGGACAGAACAAAAAAGATTAACAAATGCTCCTTGGACAAAAGAAAAAATCTTTAAACGAGTTTCCAAACATTTGATTTTCTGGATTATTTCGTTTTTAATTGCCAATACTTTCTTGGCTTACATCATTGGAGCAGAAGAATTATTCAAAATTCAAATTTCAAATCCATCAGAGCACCTCGGAGGTTTAATTGCAATTGTTGTATTTACAAGTGTTTTCTATGGTGTTTTTGCCTTTTTAAGAGAACAAGTTTGTACAACAATTTGTCCTTACGGTCGATTACAAGGTGTGCTTTTAGATAAAAATTCCATGGTTGTTGCTTACGACAATGTTCGCGGTGAAGGTCGTGCAAAATTCAGAAAAGGCGAAGATCGCAAAGAAGCTTCAAAAGGAGATTGTATCGACTGTCATCAATGCGTACACGTCTGCCCTACTGGAATTGATATTCGCAATGGAACGCAATTAGAATGTATAAATTGTACTGCTTGTATCGATTCTTGCGACCATATGATGGAATCTGTTGGTTTGGAAAAAGGTTTGATTCGCTTCGTTTCAGAAAATGGTATAAAAAACAGAACTCCATTTATTTGGACACGAAGAGTAATTTCTTATACTGCTTTATTAGCTGGGTTAATAATTACTTTAAGCGTTTTATTGTTCACACGGAAAGATTTTGAAACAGATATCATTCGTCAACGTGGAACAACTTACCAAGTGATGGATGATGGAACAATCAGTAATATTTATGAAGTAAACTTATTGAACAAAACAAGAAATAATTTCAATATAAAATTCAAATCGAATGATCCAAATGTGTCAGTGGAGCAAGTTGCAAAAACGATTTTACTAAAAGGAGGAAATCAAGTGAGAGAACGCATCTTGGTTAAAGTTAGAAATGGTAAATTAGACAACGGATTGAAGAAAATTGAAATTGAAGTTTATGGAAATGGAGAGCTAATTGAAACCATTAAAACAAAATTCATCGGTCCACTTTTATAATTGAAAATATGAGATTTAGAAACGGAATAATTGTAGGAATGATGCTTTTTATGGTATTTATCCTCTCATTAGTTGTAGTAATTAGTTCCAAAGGTTCTGAGCTAACAACAGAGGATTACTATCTGAAAGACAAAAATTTTCAACAAAATATCAATGCGCGTCAGTTGGCAATGAATCTTAAAAATCCAGCAATCGTAAGTGTTTCAGAAAAAATGCTTTCTATTTCGTTTAAAGATAATTTAAAAGCAACGCAAATTAGAATAAGCTTCACTCGGCCAAATGACAAAATGCTGGATCGAGAAATAAAAATAAGTGAATATCCTTCAACAGTCCCTGTGAAATTTTTAGAAAAAGGCAACTACGATTTGACTATCACCTATGAAATTGAAGGTGAAAAATACGAACAGGTTGAAGAACTAATCGTTGAATGATCAGTGTTTTATTGACAGGATTAATCATTGGGCTTACCTCCAATCTCCATTGTATTGGGATGTGTGGACCGCTAACATTGATAATTCCGGTCAATAGAAAAAATAAATTCACCATATTCTTTGGCGTTTTAATATACAACATTGGTCGAATTTTAACCTATTCTATTCTAGGTTTGATTGTTGGATTAATCGGTGTAAGCATTAATCTTTTCGTTTCCATTCAAGTTATCAGTATCGTTTTAGGAATGCTGATGTTACTTTTTGCGTGGAGTCCTTACTTCAAAGAACTTTTTTTCTTGGAGCAATTTTCCAATAAAATCGGACTTTTTATCTCTACCAATTTTTCGAAACTCAATCAAAACAAAACGAGTTTTAGTCCTTTTTTCTTTGGAATGCTAAATGGTTTGCTTCCTTGCGGAATGGTGTATATTGGACTAATGAATGCACTAAGCACAGGAGATTTAGTTACCTCTATTTTATCAATGACTTTCTTCGGATTAGGAACAATTCCTGTAATGCTCATTTTTGCGTACTTTATGCAAAGTATCAATGCGAAATACAAATCCAATTTAAACAAGCTCCTACCCTATTTTATAACAATTGCTGCTTTGCTCACCATAGCGCGCGGCTTGAATTTAGGAATTCCTTTCATCAGTCCAAAAGTGAAAATGGAAAATTCACACGTTCAACCAAGTATGGAATGTTGTGAAGTGAAGCAGAAAAATTAATTAATATAGAAAATTAATTTAACGAAATATAATCTAATTTTTTTCTTCAGAGGACTTGTTTTGGCGTTGTAATACTATAAAATTGTCGAAAAACAAAAATTTGAGGATAAAAAATAATGATAAGTGGATTATTTCAGAGAATCCCACCTGTGAAATCATTGACGAAACAGGCGAAGAATTCATTTTTAAAAATAAAAATGGAATAAAATCAAAAATTAATAAAGAGCTAATAATAGCCAATCAAATTGAGGTAAAAGGAAATCAATTACTACTTACAAATTCAATGTATCATCGATATATCGTTGAATCAGAAAGAATTAAGTCTAAAGAACGATTCGACCAACTTTTCAATGAAAATAAAAAGATAATTTTTAAAAATAAAAAAATGGTTTTAACTCAGCCAGAATTCTTTTTCCTAAGGCCAAGTTATTTAGTTAGTGGTAGCTCATTGGGTCCTTCATTTGGTTATAGTTTGGGAACTTTATTCGAATCAGTTGAAAGTGGAAATCATTATCATTTAGAATCCTTTTTAGGACATCGAAATTTATATCTAATTTCATTGAGAGGCTCAATATTAACTGGTTCGTTTTGTTCGATATTTTGGTCGGAAACTTCAAAAGAATTAATCGCTCTTAGGAATAAAGAATCACTATTATTACCTCATTCTTTTGGTGAACTATTATGTCAATTCAGACAACAAATGAAAGAGGAAAACACACAAAAAATAGACTTTCAAGAAGTTGTTTTACAAAATTTACTTGTGAAAATAAAAAAGCTAGATAAATGAATTACCTAGCTTCTCAATCTACTCAAAGTCGGTCAACACAGTGGTTTGTGGTGGTGGTAATGCCGACCAACTTTGACTTATCCTAAATACGTTTTTAACGTTTTATTTTTTGATGTATGTTTTAATCTTCTTATCGCTTTTTCTTTGATTTGTCGAACTCGTTCACGTGTTAAATCAAATTTTGTACCTATTTCCTCAAGAGACATTGGCATTTTTCCCTCCAATCCGTAAAACATAGAAACTACTTCACTTTCGCGCGGAGTTAACGTTTTTAAGGAGGTGCGAATATCTCTTCTTAAAGATTCCAAAACTAAACCTGAATCCGGATTCGGAAGAGAATCTCCTGTCATAACGTCGTACATGCTTGAAGAAGATTCATCTCCATCAATTAAAGGCGCGTCCATTGAAACGTGTCTTCCAGTTTGTGCCAATGACTGCTTAACTTCTTCTGTCGAGCAATCTAAAAATTCAGCTAATTCATCTGCGGATGGTGGACGTTCAAAACGTTGCTCTAATTCTGAAAATGCTTTATTTATGCGATTAATATTTCCAATTTTATTTAATGGTAAGCGAACGATTCTTGCTTGTTCTGCTAATGCTTGCAATATCGATTGACGAATCCACCAAACGGCATAAGAAATAAACTTAAAACCTCTGGTTTCATCGAAACGTTCTGCTGCTTTTATTAAACCTAAATTTCCTTCATTGATTAAATCTGGAAGTGCTAATCCTTGATTTTGATACTGTTTTGAAACAGAAACAACAAATCTTAAATTAGCTTTTGTCAATCGCTCTAACGCAATTCGATCTCCGTTTCTTATTCTTCGAGCTAATTCAACTTCTTCTTCTGCACTAATCAAATCAACTCTTCCAATCTCTTGAAGGTATTTATCCAATGAAGCCGTCTCCCGATTAGTAACTTGTTTAGCAATTTTTAATTGTCTCATAACAAACAGATTTTAAAGAAAAGTAATCGAATTATATTATCAACTCTTTATAATTAGACGCTAAAAACCTAATAAGTTTCGTCTAAATGTTCAAAATAGTGTTAAAAATGAATATTCAAATACTTTCATCGAGTATTCATTGAATTTTACAAGAAAAAAAGTGACTATTGAATCAAAAAATACATTACCTCACTTCTTCCATTCTTTGTAAGCCTTCTTTAATGCTTTTAAGAATTCCTTCGAATCTTGAGCAACAGAAAGTTGAATCGATTCATTCATGTAGAAAAACGGAACGCCATTAATTCCCAATTGTTGGGCTTTTAGTTCGTCGGCCTTCACCGCTTTTGAAAAAGTTCCATTCGCTAAAGCTGTTTCTAATTTCTTTTTATCGAGACCAACTTCACTTGCAATTTTCAATAAAACGTTTGTGTCGTCCGTGTTTTTTCCATCCGTAAAATAAGCTTTAAATAATGCTTCTTCCACTTCCGACTGTTTACCATATTCTTTTGCAAAATGTAAAAATTGATGTGCTTTGAAAGAATTAGCAACCACCTCTTTCTCAAAATGATATTCTAAATCAATACCCAAATTGTATATTTCAATCCTTTTTATCAGGTATAATTTTGTATTTTTCAATCTTAAAATAATACCTATCTTTTTTTCTAAGAAGTTTGAAATTACCTGTGATAAATCCACCAGTTGGACAACAATTACCATCTGTTTTATTCCAAATTGGACGAATAAATTTCATATTTTCATTGAAATCTATTGCTGGACCTTTCCAAACTCCTTGTTTTTTAGGCAAGACAGAGTGAAATGGCTGAATCGTATAACTTATCTTTTCAATATTATTTGAATTATTTTTTCCACTCGTTAGTTCGTAAATATAATCTTCATAAAAATCTCCTGTTCCTGGAAATTTTGCTCTAATAATAATTAATTGAACTAATTTCCATTCAGATTCAATATAATAATCAAACGAAATTGGTTCAATAAAGTTAATAAGATTCATCAGCATTCTTAATCAATTTGTTCTTTAAAATTAGATGATCATCTGTTCCATAATAAAGATTGATTTCTTCAAATACTGCAACGTCCTCACCTGATTTGTGATGTGTTATGTAAATGAATTTATCATTGGACTTTCTAGTGTCGAATTTCCTAAAAAAACAAACATCTAATTTGGCCCCAGTATTTGAAAGTCGACTTTCATTGATTTCATTAAGTGAATAAATAGAATTAATACTAAATTCTTTATTAAAAATCTGACTTTGTATTTCATTACAAATTAAGGTAGTTATAAGTACTATTAAAAAATGTGGTTTCATTACTTCGCTTTTAATTTTAGTATTGATATTCCGTAACGTGTTAAAATTTCTATTAATGGTTTACTGTCACACGAAGTTATTTATTACGAAGCACTAAACTGACTGTTAGCACTTAACCGCCAAATTCTTTTAGGTAATGTTCCCCGAATGTTTCTTATACCTCAAATTTCTTTTTATTTACAAGTTCCGTAAAACTTTTTGCAGCGTTTGTAAAGTCAGATGGCACAAGCACAATCGTTGTAGTGTTATTGTCGATACCAATCTCAGAAAGCATTTGCATACGTCTAAGTTCAAGTGCAATCGGGCTGCCTTCCATTTCTTTTGCTCCTTGTGTCAGTTTTATTGATGATTCCAATTCTGCTTCTGCCTTTACAATCCTTGCTCGTTTTTCTCTGATGGCTTCCGCTTCTCTTGCCATTGCTCGTTGCATCGCCTCTGGAATTTCAACATCTTTCATCTCTACCATTTCTATTTTAATTCCCCAAGGTTCGGTTGTCGAATCAACAATTTTTTGAAGCGTTCCGTTAATTTGTTCTCGTTCTCTTAACACCTCGTCAAGTGTGTGTTGTCCGATAATGTTACGCAATGCTGTTACTGAAAATTGATAAACAGCTTTGTTATAATCGGCAACTTTAATAATTGCGTCTTCAGGATTTGTAATCTTAAACCAAAGAACTGCGTTCACTTTAATTGTTACGCTGTCTTTCGTAATTGTCTCTTGTTGCTCAAGGTCAACCGTTTTGGTCCGAATGTCAACTTTTTGCTGTTGGTCTATTAGCGGTATAATCCAATAGAGTCCAGGCCCTTTAATGGTTTTAAACCGTCCAAGTCTGAACACAACTCCACGTTGATATTCTTGTGCAATACGAAGTCCTGATAATAGTATTACAATGATGATTCCGATAATTGGTAATAGTGTCATTTTGTTTGGTTTGGTTTTATGTTTAATTAATTACTATTGTTGTTGTGTGACTTAATGATATTTTCGTTAACGTAGAGTGCCAGGCATTTGGCGTTTCCTCTTGATTGTAATCGTTGCGCCATTTTACTTAGTGCATTTTATTTAAATCTAATCAATAATTATTCTTTTAGTAACGATTTTCCCTTCGGTTTCAATTTTTATGATGTACATACCCGATCTCAATTGAGAAACGTTAACTTTTGTAGATGAATTAAAACTATCTTCCAATAACTTCATATCATTTAAGTTACACAACTCATAAGTGAATTGTTCTTGAGATTCATTTTTAATCTCGAGAGTAATATATTCACTCGCCGGATTAGGGTAGATAGTTAAAATTTTCTCTAATTTACTGGTTTCATTTATAGAAACATTACCACATTGGTGTACAATATTGAATTTAGTTTGTAATGAATCAATCGGCTCAATACCAGCATTATTTGAGGTTCGAACAGATGCAATAAATGAAGGAGAACCGAACACATCTGTAGGTTGAGCAACCTTGACATAAGCAAAAAGTGAGGAAGTTCCGTTTGGAGCGCAACGGGTATCCGCACCTATCATATTTGCCCCTTGTAGCGCAGCCATTAACTTACAGGCTAGATCACCATCTTCATTTAAAAACCTCGCTTCCATGGAGTCTAATACTTCTTGGCCTAGAAGAATATTTCCTTGGATGGAATAATTAGGTCCGATTATATGGTTCTTGTAATCGTCGGTAGAAGATCCAGTGTGTGCGGCGGTTTCAGGTGAACCATTTATTATAGCTGCAATTCCGTATTGACGAAGTCCGGGTTGCCCTTGAGAATCATTAGTAATTAACCATTGAATGATTTGGTCTGGAGTATCACCAAGGTTCATTCGATTCGTAGCATTGTTTTGATTTTCAAGTAAGTACCATGCTTGAGTATTAATTGCACCAACACCTGGAATTAATTCTCCTATAAAATGGTCAGTCGGAAGGCCAGCTAAAAACAAATCTACGCAGGAAGCTCCTGCACTCCCAACTTCTCCTGTTATTGAATCTACAGCTACAATCGAGAATGTATCTTGCGCTAAACTGTAATTTAGGGATACATGCAAAAGGGTTAGGACAAGAAATAGTGTTTTCATAAAATTCGTCTTATATTTTTGTTAATGTTTCACAAACAGGCCAATGGTAAGCCTTTTTTAATTAATCGTTTCTCCGAAGTTAAGATTTTCTTTCAAGTTAATCTTTTCATTGAAGTATAATCTAAGAATAAACATAAGCCTTCGTTGCACATCGTTTTTATTTTTTTAATCTCGTTCTCATAAAATGGAAAAGTATTGAAGCAAAACCAAAAATCCCAATGTTCAATATCCATCCATATATTCTTGATGATAATGAAACAGTCCAACTACTCGGCAAATAATCTCTATGCAGTGATGCAAAATAAATAACAATACTTTCTATTGATCCAATCAATGTTAGGGCGATTATTATCCTAATCAATTTTACTTTACGAAGTTTTTTAAACCATAGCAATTGACTTGATAAAAAAAGTGATGGTTGGAGCCAATACACAAACCAATAAAGTCCGAATAATCTACTTTTCATTTGATAAATTTCTGTTGAATATTCTATATTACTAAATTGGAAAAATAATATTCCTAACCAATTCAAAAGGTAAACCAATCCAATTACTGGAATAAATGTACAGGCAGAATTGTCAAATTTTTCAATTTTGATTTTTATTGATTCAGAAAACATTGACTTTATCAACAATACGATTATTGAATAAACTCCAAATCCAAATAATATTGATTTTAAAATTGTTTCGGTCATCTGGTTAATGATATATAATGCTTTTCTGCTTAGAAATTTGGCAGATTTTTAGCACAAAAGTTCAATAAAATTCCTAAAATTAAACCTTACAAAATTGTTTCAAAAAAACTCGAAACTCGTCATTTTTCCAATCCAATTTTATCAGTTCATTATTAATTTTTGGTCTGTCAATATTTTAATTGCTTTAACGGTTTCATTTTGTCCGTCTGTCAATGAACCTGGCAACATGATTAATCGTTTTTTTATTTTGCCATGTTCGTCTTCAAATAGCACTTCAAATCGTGACCGTGTCAAACCGAAAATTGCTTTTTTAAATTTTACTTCTTTGATTTTTTGTCGGTCTATAATTGGCGTTGCAGAGTTATTAATACTATTTACTATTCCATAAACTAAGTAAATTCCTAAAAGTCCAAATAATATTGATTGAGCTACATGTCCGTTTTTGTAATTGTCAAAAGCAATATATAAAAGTCCGAGAGAAAGTCCACTGTAAATAATAAGTATTCTAGATATGTTATTTCCTACTGTAACTTTCGCAACATTACCGATAATTCCGTCTCGTGTCAGAATAATTTTGTCTGGCAAAATATGGCAAAATCCCGTTTTCGTTTTAAATGTCTTTTCGTTGTCCATTTTTTTCTGTGTTGTCTTTTATAATGACATCTTTCTTCTCCAGCAAACTATTTACCCTACAAGCAAAAATAGAAATTAATAACTAAATAAAATGAAGTTGAACAAAGCCAAACTTGTGAGAAAGTCAGGGAAATAATTTATAGAATCACGAATGTAAAAAAATCACTTCTTCCAAGCCGCGTAAGCCTTATTCAAAGCTTTCAAGAATTCTTTAGCATCTTGTGCGCCAGAAAGTTGAATCGATTCGTTCATGTAGAAAAACGGAACTCCATTGATTCCTAATTTTTGAGCTTTTAGTTCGTCGGCTTTCACCTCTTTTGAAAAAGTTTCATTAGCTAAAGCCGCTTCTAACTTTTTAGGATCTAAACCAATTTCTGTAGCTAAACTCAATAAAACCTTGGTATCATCTGTGTTTTTTCCATCTGTAAAATAGGCTTTAAACAATGCTTCCTCCGCTATAGATTGCTTTCCATATTCTTTCGCAAAATGAACAAACTGATGTGCTCTAAATGAATTGGCAACCACCGCTTTTTCAAAGTGATATTCCAAATCTACACTCTTTGCCATATTCGTTGCATAGTCTGCCATCGACTGGGCTTCTTCCAATGGAATTCCTTTGTTCGTGGATAAATACTGGACAACTGAAAGCGTTGTATCTGTTTTCACAGTAGGATTCAACTCAAAACTGCGCCAAACAACTTCAACTTCATTTTTATGTTCAAATTGTGAAAGTGCTTTTTCAAATTGACGTTTTCCGATGTAACAAAATGGACACATCACATCGCTCCAAATTTCCACAACCATTTTTTTATTCACTGTTTCTTTTGATAACACTTTTGATTCAGAAGCATTTTGGCAACTCGCAGAACTCAATAATGCGGTGATTGATAAAGAAAGGAATACAATTTTTTTCATGGTTTTTTAAATATTTTTTAAAGGTCAATAGCAATCCTTAATTAATGGGTACAAGTGCTTGTAAAAATTGTTAAATTAAAAATTATCTGACTATCCGTAACCATATCAGTAAATTGTCTAAACTTTAAAATAGAGTATTTAATCGAAGTGTGAACTAATTAATAAATATTAGCGAACATAAACGGCCTTGAATTTCAAGTTTTAAGCTACTGAACTGAAACTGTTAATTTTTAGAATTTCTGTAAGAACATTCTTAAAAAATTTCAGTTTCAGAAAGGAGTTAAAATTGTTCGCAACGAGTTGTAAATAATTGGAGGACAAAAATTTGCGAACAAAAAGAAATTCAGAGCCTTGATTTTTTGATTCTTTTTGATCAAGCAAAAAGAATGGCAAAGTTAGATTTATTTAAAACAATAATTTTAAATATGCAGTATAAAAGAGTGTTCTCAAGAAACTTTACAAGAGCTTACATTTTTCTATTTAAACGATCGCTTTGAACGGTCAACCGCATTTTAGGGTAATAAAACAATAAAATCTGTTGGTAATCAAAGCCTTTTCGAGACATGTTCATTGCTCCTTCTTGACATAAGCCAACGCCATGACCAAATCCTTTTCCATTTAGTACTACATACTCGCCTTCTTGGCTACAGCTAAAAAAAGTAGATTTCAACTGAAAAGCTTCCCGCAAATCTCGCAATGGAATTCCATAAAAAGGATGAATAAAAAAAGCATGTCGTTCGAATTGCTGGAAATTATATAATTGATAATTACTTAAACTGTCCCAAATTGGAAAATCGTACTTATTAACCATAAATGCTTTCCACTCGTTAACAGGGATTTTCTTTTCCCAAGTTGCTTGTTTGGTGCGAATACAAAAAGTATCTTTAAAGCTATCAAATCCAGGCAAAGTTTCGTTCCAAATATAATCTGGTTGACAGGTTTGTCCACCACAATTTGCATGAAAATAGGTAGCGTACAAATTATTCTTTTCGTCCAACATAATAAGATTTTTGGTTTGTCGCACCGCAGAATCAATCACAGAGGCATTCAACCTTCGGTGCAAATATGCTTGACAATGCACACGGTCGCATAAATTAAATCCATCAGCAGCGTGTTTGTTTTTATATTTCAGCGCATAGGTTCGACTTATTATTGTTTGGGCTTTGTAATACTCTAAATTTTGACCTGTTCCCGATTCCGATTCTACTACTCCTTCCAAGTATTGGTCGATATCAATCAAATTAATTACCTGTATTTTATTTGCTTTATTTACCAATTCAAAATCACCCTCATAACTGCGTTCTTTCAACGAAGGAGACAGTGGTTTTAACTTGATATTATTCTCCGATTTTTCGTGGAAGAGATAAACTTTCATTGATGAAAACAAATAGACATTATTCAATTTCACGTCGAGTTTATTCGAAATCCCAAGGTTAACGGTAATCAAATCAGCTGGTACCAATTTGCGCACAAAACCTGTATCGTTCATCAAAAAATAGGTTCCTGAGCTAGGTTGAAAAGTTATAGATTTGATAGTGCTTTCCGTGAAAATACTAATTCGAAAAGTTTGAGTCAAACCTTTGAATGAGAAAATAATCACCACTAAAACAATCAAAAAACGCATTCGATTTTATTATAAATTTTGCAACATATTTCCCGCAATTCGAGCACTAGCTCCTTTTTCGCCCAAAAGTTGCACCAAATTATCGTAATCAGTAATCATGTTGCTTCTCCCCTCTTTTCCTTCTTCAATTTTCTTCAATTCAGAAACAATTTTTTGAACCGAACATTCCGCCTGAATCAATTCTTTCACTGCTGCTTTATCCAAAATCAAATTCACCAAAGAAATGTATTTGATATGAATCAAACTGCGCGCAATCCAATACGAAGCGGGCGAACTTTTATAACAAACCACTTGCGGCACGCGAAAAAGCGCTGTCTCCAAAGTCGCTGTTCCTGAGGTTACAATCGCAACATTTGCCACATTTAAGATTGAATACGTTTTGTTTTGAATAAAATCAACGCCTTCCACTTTGTGCTTGTCGTAATAGGAAAGGTCCAAATTGGGCGCACAAGCTACTAAAATATGATAGTGCGGAAATTGTTTAGCTGCCTCTAACATAATCGGTAATTTTCGCTCAATTTCTTGCTTGCGACTTCCCGGTAAAATAGCTAAAATCGGTTTCTGAAACGAAGGTAAATCCTCTTGATCTTGCGTTCTAAAATGCTGCACCTCATCTAAAAGTGGATGACCGAGGTAATTTACATCAATCTCATATTGTTTGTAAAAATCTTTCTCAAATGGAAGAATGCAATACATACGTTCCACCGACTTTTTAATTTTAAATACACGGTTCTTTTTCCAAGCCCAAATTTGAGGCGAAACATAGTAAAACACACGAATGTTTTCTTGCTTTGCCCATTCAGCTATTCGCATATTAAAACCGGGGTAATCGACTAAAATCAAAATATCTGGCTTAAAATCAAGAATTTCCTTCTTACAGATTTTAAAGTTTTTCAGAATCGTTTTCAAATTCAAAACCACTTCCAAGAAACCCATAAATGCCAGCTCTCGAATATGTTTTTTGACAACAACTCCTTCTTGCAGCAAGCGATCGCCACCCCAACCTTGAAAGACAAGATTCGGTTGAATGCGTTTCATTTCATGCACCAAATTCGCTGCATGCAAATCGCCAGAAGCTTCGCCAGAAAGAATGAAAATCTTTTTTGTCACCTCAATTATTGAATCAAATTAACGTAAATCATGTACGGAACATAGAAAAACATACTTAATAAGATACCACGAACGTAAGGGTATTTGTCAGTGTTTAAGTACATGTAAAACCATATCAAGTTGGAAATCAAGCCCAACGAAAGGTCTTTACTTCGATGCACATCCGAAATTTTGAATTGTTCCCACAAATAATAAACACTTGTGTCTTGAACAAACGAAAGAAATAAAAAGACAACTGGTAAAAATACTATCGGTGAAATAAGACCGACAAAAAAACCAATAACATTTTCCTTTGAAATATTAATTCTCATCCTCTAATAATTTATATTTTTCAATTGCTGCATAAGCCGTTAAGTCATATTGTGTTGGAACTACACTCACAAATCCGTGTTTAAGTGCATGCAAATCTGTATCGGGACGTTTGTCCATATCCGAAAATTCACCTGTCAGCCAAAAATAAGGTTGTCCGAATTGGTCCAATCGTTTATCAAAGCGATCTGCCCAAAATGCGTGTGCTTGGCTACAAACTTTTATGCCTTTGATTTCTCCAACACTCAATTTCGGAATATTTACATTCAAGCAAATTCCTTTGTCCATTTTCGACTTTAAAACTTGCATTATGATTTTGGTTGCATAAAATTTCGCCGGTTCAAAATCAGCCTCTGCCGAATAATCAGCAAGTGAGAAACCAATTGACGGAATTCCTTCCATTGCGCCTTCAATCGCTGCGGACATCGTTCCTGAGTACAAGACATTGGTGGAAGAATTTTCTCCGTGATTAAAACCCGAAAGTATCAAATCGGGCTTGCGGTGCATTACTTCGTAAATCGCCAATTTGACGCAATCAACTGGGGTTCCCGAGCAAGCATAAGCAGTTGTGTCTGCAAACAGACTCGTTTTTTTCAATCGCAATGGTTCGTTAATCGTAATTGCGTGTCCCATTCCAGACTGCGGTTTGTCGGGTGCAACCACCACCACTTCTCCAAATTGCTTGGCAACTTCAACCAGTGCATGAATACCTTTTGCATTGACACTGTCATCGTTGGTTACTAAAATTAAATGTTCTTTTTTCATAGCTCGGTGGCTAAAATAGCTATATTCTACCTTGCATTTATTACATTTGGAAACTAATATGAACAAAATAAAATTAATAACTCCCGACCAACGTTACGGCTTTTGCCTCGTTGTAATTGCTCCCATTCGACGCGCACCAAGTGATACTTCTGAAATCGTTTCGCAATTGCTTTTTGGTGAACCAATTGAAGTTCAGGAATTTGGAAGACCGTGGGTAAAAATTCAATCATACTTAGACGGCTACGAAGGCTACATCGACGGAAAACACATTCTGCCATTGACGTCGAAAGAATTAAAAAAATGGAACGACACAAAGATTTATTTGTCAGCACCATTCACTTTTGTTCAAACACCCTGGGGAAAACAACTGATTTCGAA
>Ga0247832_1003860_pt1 | contig 19736 bp, 19 predicted proteins | sample LaCruzMarch2015__10_FD_192407 | JGI IMG/M metagenome (GOLD analysis project Ga0247832, IMG submission 192407) | Freshwater microbial communities from meromictic Lake La Cruz, Castile-La Mancha, Spain - LaCruzMarch2015_4m | ecosystem: Environmental > Aquatic > Freshwater > Lake | place: Spain... | reverse complement strand
CAGAATACAAAGGACAATTAAAAGTATTTTTTGTCGACGCAGAATACAAAGCAGGCTGGAAAAACGCTTCTAAAAAGCAATTGTTGTATTAAACTAAAAAGTGAGTATTCCTGAGATTATTGCTGTTGTTCTTGGACTTTTATACCTCGTTTTAATTTCATTTTCGCAACGAATTGCTTGGATTTTTGGAGTCCTTAGTTCAGCGATTTACGTTTATATGGCGTTTATTGGTGCGATTTACCTTCATTCAGGATTGCAATTTGTTTACGTGGTGCTTGGCATTTTTGGCTACATCAATTGGGGAAAAAGCGCCGAAACAAAACTTAAAATTTGGACTTTACAAAAACATTTTTTAGTCGGAATTCCAACGCTGCTTTCCGCTTTAACGCTAGGTTATTTTTTTTCAAAAACGAATCAAAAACTACCGTATTTAGATGCATTCATAACTGCATTTGCAATTTTGGCAACTTATCTCACTACTAAATCAATCCTTGAAAATTGGCTCTACTGGATTGTTTTAAATCTACTTTCAATGTATTTGTGGTACGAACAAGATTTACAATTAACTGTTTTTCTCTTCGCTGTCAATACCTTGATGGCGGTTTTTGGATTTATTTTGTGGCGCAAAAAATGGAAAAGTGAACAAACGAATTAAGATAGCTTTTACGGGTCCAGAATCAAGTGGGAAAACAACTCTAGCAAAGCGAATTGCTAGAAAGTTCAACGGAACTTACATTGAAGAATTTGCGCGAACATTTTTAGAAGAGAAAACAAGTTATACCCAAAAAGATTTAGACTTAATTGCTGAAAGCCAACTGAAATCATGGGATGTTGAAACAAATTTTTTAGTTGCCGACACTGATATGACTGTGATTTGTATTTGGTCACTTTACAAGTATGGAACAATTTCCTCTGAAATTTCAAGCCTATTTTCTAAACAAAAATTCGATTTACTTTTTCTTTGTAAACCTGACATTCCTTGGGAATTTGATGTTTTGCGAGAAAATCCAGAAAATCGAAACGAATTATTTGACTTATATCATAGTTTTCTACTTGAAAAAAAGCAAAACTTTGTCGTCGTTGAAGGCAATGAACAGCAACGTTTGTCGATTGTTGAATTAGCAATTGCATCACTTTTGAAAAATTAAATTATGAAAAGAATAGGTTTTTTGGCTTTATTATTTGCCGTTTGTGTTCCGCTTGGTTATTACATTATGAATCAAAAACCAGAAACTGTTTTGCCAGTTATCAATCCGATTGATGTGCAAGAAGAAATGGTTGACCCAGAACTATTGCGCGTAGGTCAAGGACATAAAGTTGGTAAATTTTCATTTCAAAATCAAGACAATCAAACGATTACGGAAATCGATGTGAAAGGTAAAATCTATGTCGCCGAATATTTTTTTACAACTTGTAAAAGTATTTGTCCGATTATGAACAAGCAAATGCAACGCGTTCAGAAAGCTATAAAAGGCAACTCAAATGTGAAGATTTTAAGTTTTACCGTTGATCCAGCTATAGATACTGTTGCACAAATGAAACGCTACGCAACTTCCCACAATTATGTCAAAGGTCAATGGCATTTTTTAACTGGAAAAAAAGAGGATTTATATGGTTTAGCTCGCAAGTCATTCTTTGTGTTGAAACCTGCTGAGGCTCAAAATTTGGGTGACGCTGGAAGTGATTTTATCCACACCAACAACTTTGTTTTAGTGGATGGACAAGGAAGAATCAGAGGGTATTATGATGGCACCAATCCAAAAGAAGTAACGATGCTTATTGCCGATATTAAACGCTTGGAAGAAGAATGAAATCAATATATTTAAAACAGTTTCGCTTCCCAATTCTCTTTTTCGGTAGCGGAAATTAATTCCAAGGATTCGAGGGTAATTACCACCTTTTCGATGCTATCTTTCATCAAGGAATTTTCGTAATTCCAATCCGTTTCACTTAGCCAACTTTGCGTTTGTTCTAGTTTTAAATTGTAGCGCCAAGCGATTATTTCCGCTGCATTTGGATTTTCTTTAAACGCTTTTGCTTCTTGATGAACGTGTTCAAAAACCGTTTTTAACAAGGCTTCATTTTCTTCTAAAAGTTCTGAACGAACGGCAATTACAAAACAAGGCCAAGGAGTCACAACCTCATCAATGTAGCGACATTTTTTTTGTTCTGTAAACGGATAGGTGGTGTATTTTTCCCACAGAAATCCTTGTGCTTGATTGTTCTCTAAGGCCCAAAGTCCACCGTAAACGTCTCCAACAACGTTGAATTTTAAATCTTTTAGATTCCAGTTTTCTTGCTTTGCCCGAACGTAAGTCATCAAATGCGAACCTGAACCTTCACGAGAAATGGCAAATGTTTGATTTTCTAATTGCTTTACAGTCTGAAAATCAGAGTTGTATGGTACGTGAATTCCCCAACGTAAAGGTGTTGTGACATAAACCGTCACTATTTTTGCATTCAATCCTTGGAGAATTGATTTTGTTATTCCTTCGGTAAGTAAAACAGCGATATCTAAAGTTCCTGTTTGCAAGCCTTTAATCATTTGTCCAGTTCCTCCAGTCATATCCGACCAATGCAATTCAACTCCCAAATCAACCAGTTTTCGCTCTTCAATCGCTAATTTCCAAGGCAAATTAAAATGCTCAGGAACTCCTCCTATTTTAAATCGTTTCATTCTTTTCTTTGTTAAAAAATTGCATCTCGTACAATTTGAAATAATATCCGCCTTTTTGAACTAATTCACGATGGCTTCCTGTTTCAATTATTCTTCCTTTGTCTAATACAACAATACAATCTGCTTGTTGTATCGTTGATAATCGATGCGCTATAACAATTGAAGTTCTTCCCTTCGTTAATTGCTCGGTTGCTTTTTGAATCATTTCTTCCGATTCATTGTCCACACTTGAGGTCGCTTCGTCCAAAATTAAAATGTGAGGATTGTAAACATAAGCACGAATAAAAGCAAGCAATTGACGTTGACCAACTGATAAAACGCCACCTCGTTCTCCAATTTGGTAATCGTAATCATTTGGTAATTGACAAATAAAATCGTGAGCACCAACCGCTTTTGCAGCTTCAATCACAGCTTCTTTTGAAATACTAGGGTCTCCGAGTGTGATATTGTTTAAAATACTGTCGGAAAACAAGAACACATCTTGAAGAACAATTGCAATATTGTTTCGTAAATAATTAAGTTCAATATCATTAATGTTTTTATCTCCAATTAAAATTTCACCTTTTTGATATTCATAAAAACGTCCTAGCAAGTTTACAATTGTGGATTTCCCTGCACCAGTTGCTCCCACAAAAGCTACAGTTTGTCCTTTTTTAATCACTAAATCAATTTCTTTCAGTACATAATCTGCATTGTTGTAAGCAAATGAAACATTTTTAAACTGAATATCTTGATCAAAATCAAACGATTGAATCGTTCCTGTTTCTTGCACATTTTCTTGTTGGTCTAGAATTTCAAAGATTCGTTCAGCTCTAACTGTTCCACGTTGAAGAATGTTAAATTTATCTGCCAACTGTCGAATCGGACGATACAATTGATTTATCCAAAGTGTGAAGGCGATAATTTGACCATACATTTCTCTGATTTCAGAATTCGATTTACCACTTACATTCAATGCTCCCCAAACCAATAAAAAGGCAACAGAAAGTGAACTTAACAATTCAACGACTGGAAAAAAAATGGAGTTGGCCCAAACAGCATTAACGTGTGCTTGGCGATGACCTTTGTTTATTTCTTGAAATTTTTCAAACTCTTGGTCTTGTCGATTGAAAAGTTGCACAATTGACATTCCAGTAAGACGTTCTTGAACAAAGTTATTGAGTTTAGTTACTTGAGCTCGTTCTAACTGAAACGATTCGCGCATTGCTCTTGCAAAAATTCGAGTGGCAATTATCAATAATGGAATCGGGATTAAAGTCATTAAGGAAAGCTCCCAATTATTGAAAAACATGAGCGATAAAATGAAAATCAACGAAATTAAATCACCTGAAATATCCATTAATCCAGCAGAAAAAACTTCGGTAATTGCTTCCAAATCAGAGATTACACGCGTAACAATTGCACCAATTGGAGTTTTGTCAAAATAGCGCATGCGAAAAGAAAGTAAATGTTTAAAAATTTTCCCTCGCAAATCCCGAATGACTGATTGTGCTAAAAGGTTAGAAAAATAAGAAGCCGTTAATTGTAAAACGCTTTCTATCATCAAAATGCCAACAATTACCAAAGCCCAGAAAAGGAGCATTGATTTATTTTGACTTTTAATAATATAATCATTCACCATTTCACCAATAAAAAAAGGGCGAAGTGGACCTAAAATTGAAAGAGTAACCATACAAAAAACTGAAATAATAAAGTAACTTTTGTAAGGAATCGCATAGCGAACAAGTCGTCCGAACAAAGATAAATTCAAAGATTTTTTCTCTTTCATTGGTGCAAAATTACTTTAAATGCAATAGCTAAAACACAATAATTCAATATTTGCTCGATTAAAGCACGAATTTTGGTTGGTCGCCATCAAATTTTGATTATCTTTGCGCCTCATTATTTCTAACATTTTTCAACGTGGGCGTAAAAATATTTGCAGGCAGAGAGTCAAAAGACTTAGCGAGTAGCATTGCTTCCCACTACGGTAATCCACTTGGTGATGTGAAAGTGACAGTGTTCAGTGACGGAGAATTTCAACCATCATTTGAAGAAACTGTACGTGGACAAGATGTATTTATTGTTCAATCAACGATGCCTCCAACAGAGAATTTATTCGAGTTGTTGCTTTTAATTGATGCTGCGAGGAGAGCTTCAGCTAGAAAAATAATTGCAGTTATTCCTTATTTTGGCTTTGCTCGTCAAGATAGAAAAGACAAACCACGAGTTGCAATTGGTTCAAAATTAATTGCGAATATGTTGATGGCTGCTGGAGTTGACCGAATAATGACGATGGATTTACATGCTGACCAAATTCAAGGTTTCTTTGAAGTGCCAGTTGATCATTTGTATGCTTCAACTTTATTCTTAAAAGAAATTCAAAACTTAAATACAGATAATTTAGTAATTGCTGCTCCAGATGTAGGAGGAGCAAAACGCGCAAATTCCTATGCTAAAAGTCTAAATTGTGGTTTGGCTTTGTGTCACAAAAATCGTAAGAAAGCAAATGAAGTTTCCGAGATGACTGTGATTGGTGATGTAAACGGAAAAGACGTTATCTTAATTGATGATATGTGCGATACTGCTGGAACATTAACAAAAGCCGCCGATTTATTAATAGAAAAGGGAGCTAAAAGTGTTAGAGCATTCTGTACACATGCAGTTTTAAGTGGTCCTGCAATTGAACGAATCGATAATTCAAGTTTATCTGAATTAGTGGTAACTAACACGATTCCTTTAAAGCAAACAAGTCCAAAAATAAGAGTGCTTTCTGTAGCCGATTTATTTGGGGACGTAATTAAAAGACTGGTTAACAATGAATCAATCAGTTCACATTTTGTAATATCTTAAATTAAATAATAAATGAAAAAAGCACAATTGAGCGGTTCGCTTAGATCGAACGTAGGGAAAAAGGACGCTGCTAGCTTAAGAAACGCAGGCATGGTTCCGTGTGTAATTTACGGTCAAGGTACACAAACACACTTTGCTGTAAAAAGAACAGAATTAGACAAAGTTGTTTATTCTCCAGAAGTTTTTCAAGTTGAATTAGATCTTGATGGGAAAAGAATTAATGGAATTATCCAAGAACTTCAGCAACATCCAACTAAAGGAACAATTCAACACGTTGATTTTTTAGAATTAAATGATAACAAAACTGTACGTGTTAAATTGCCTGTAAGATTAACCGGTTCTGCTCGCGGTGTACTTGCAGGAGGTAAGTTAATGACAGTTTTCAGAAACTTACAATGTGTTGGTTTACCTGGAGATTTACCAGATGCAATTACATTGGATATCGCCAAATTAAAAATTGGAATGTCCATACGTGTTAAGAATATCGAAATACCAGGTGTTACTATTTTGGATCCTGCAAATGCAGTTGTTGTTTCTGTTAAAATGGCTCGTGGAGCTGTTAAAGGTGCAGATGCTGACGATGAAGAAGAAGAAGCATAGTATTCTAAAGAAATTTATACAAGCCGTTACATTTCGTAGCGGCTTTTTTTATTTTATGGAATTGATAGAGTTGTTGCATCTATTAGGAAATAAATCTAAAAACATGAAAAAACTCTTTACAGTGTGGATGCTAATGTTAGCAGGAAGCACATTTGGTCAACAAGCAACTGGTGATATTTTAGGTACAATTATCTCAAAAAAAACCAATGAAGTTATAATTGGTGCTAAAGCAGTTGTTGAGGATAACGGAAAAAAATATCAGGCAATGTCTGATATTGACGGTCGATTTAGGATTACCGAAATTCCAACTGGAAAATATTTATTGAAGATTGTTTATTTTGGCGACACTATGTCTAACATACTTTGTGACGTTCCAATAGAAGCTTATTGCAACCTAGGAATTATAGAATTTGAATCAAAAATTATTGCATTAGATGTTGTTACTGTTAAACCAAAGTTAAAATTGATTATGGGTAGTCTTCCAGTTAAAGAGCTTACTTCAACCGAAATTTCGAAAAGCCCAATCAAGTTTGATGTAAAATTAATGGCTTCCTCAATGTCGTCTGAAATCAGAGTAGATGATGATGGTCAACTCATGTTTAGAGGTGCCAGAAAAGGAGATATGATTTATGTTATAGATGGAATAAAATGTAGTGAAGTTTTCAACGTTCCAAGTTGTGCCATAAGTCGAATGATGGTTTATACAGGAGGTTTACCCGCAAAATATGGAGACACTTTAGGGGGCGCAATAGTAGTTGAAACGAAGGGTTATTTTGATTTATATCGCGCATGGGCAGCTCAGAATAACAAATAAATTAAAAAGAAAGTTATTTTAAACGCAAGGTTTTAGTAAATCTTGCGTTTTTTTTTAAGTAGCTAATTTTTTTTCTCAATATTTGACGTTTCGACTTTAATCACACCTTTATAAAAGAAAATAATTCCAGCTGTCATACATAAATGAGAAATATCATTTTTATCAAACCAATAAGTAGGATTTATTTTCAATAGGAAAAAAAATGCGCTAGGTAAGATCATTAATACTCCCCAATAAAAATAGATGAAAGCTTCATTTTTGGTTTTTGAAAGCTTATATCCGAGAATTCCTGCTGTATAAAAAACACCAATAATTGTATGAATAGCAATCGGTAGAAAACCTATTTCTGGTTTTTCATTGATAGGTTGTGTGATAACTACCCAAATAAACACACTAAAAACTGTGATTAACTTAAATCTGAAAATTCTTTCATGAAGCTTTCTTAATTCTATTGCATCTATTGCTGAAATCATAGCAATTTCAATCAGATAAATAGCAACAATTCCTGTAATCCAATTGGGCATTTTTCCCATTGCACCGAAATAATAAAACAAAGCGTGACCTAGTCCACCTAAAAAGGAACTAATTCCAAAAAGGAAAAAAAAGTACATCCAACGATTAGAAAGTGTGCTATTAAAATGTTTTTTATGGAGCATGTAACCTAAATACAAACTGACTAACGCCATTAAGGTATCAGTTATTAACGCATTAGGCTCTAGAATTTTGTAGTCTAAAAAAGACCATTCTATCTTCGGAAAATCTTGACCAATTAACATAATAGGTAACAAAACTAGCTAAAATGAACTTTATTTTTTTCTAGCAAGCACTTTTTCAACTGCAGTAATCACATCCACCGTATCAATTCCGTATTTCGTCATCAATTCCATCGGAGTGCCACTTTCGCCGAACTTATCATTAACTGCTACAAATTCTTGTGGAAGTGGATCGTGTTGTGCCAAAACTTGAGCAACCGCATCACCTAAACCGCCATTGCGCATGTGTTCTTCAGCAGTAACTATACAACGCGTTTTCGCAACTGATTTCAAAATTGCATCCACATCCAAGGGTTTGATAGTGTGCATATTAATCAATTCCACAGATATTCCTTTCTCCGTCAATGTTTTCAAAGCTTCAATCGATTTCCAAACCATGTGACCACAAGCGATAATCGTAACATCCGTTCCTTCTGTTAACACGTCTGCTTTTCCAATTACGAATTCAGCATCTGGTTTCACGAAAATAGGCATCACAGGACGACCAAAACGCAAGTAAACTGGTCCATTGTGAGCCGCTGAAGCAATTGTAGCTTGTTTTGTTTGGTTGAAATCCGCAGGAACAATTACCATCATATTTGGCAACATGCGCATCATTCCGATGTCTTCCAAAATTTGGTGTGTTGCACCGTCTTCACCTAAAGTCAAACCTGCATGAGAAGCAGCGATTTTTACATTTTTTTGAGAATAAGCAATGGATTGACGAATTTGATCATACACACGACCAGTTGAGAAATTTGCGAAAGTTCCTGTAAATGGAATTTTACCACCTATTGTCATTCCCGCAGCCATTCCCATCATATTTGCTTCTGCAATTCCAACTTGAAAAAAGCGTTCTGGATTTTCTTTTTTGAAGTCGTCCATTTTTAATGAACCTGTCAAATCCGCACATAGAGCAACCACATCTGGGTTGGTTCTTCCTAATTCTGCTAAACCTTCGCCAAATCCTGAACGGGTATCTTTGTTGCCTAAAATCTCAAATTCCATGATTAAAAATTTAATGTTATTGTTTTATTTGAATCTATTCTGACTATTTTCTCTTTTGTGTATGCCGTTGACTTTTGGTCTTTTTCGCGGTACACGATTTTGTAATTTCCGGGTTGTAAATTCCACGAGCCTTTCGCTGCGCCAACTTCTAAATTACATACCCATTCGAAGTTGTTATTTCCTCTGTCAACAAATATTTGTCCAACTAAACCTTTTGGACTAGAGTAATTTAAGGTTCCAAAAGCAACCACATCGATTGTTGTGATTTTACTTTGGGTTACCTCTACACGTTGATACGTTCGTGGCAAGGTAAAAATTTCCACATCGTAAGTTCCAACCAAATATTTCTCTTTCGAATTTAATTCTTGGTGATTCAATGTTTCCGCTTTGTCTTTTTGCATCACGCGCATGTTCAAGTGGTTGAATGTTTTGCTTATTGTTGACAAGCGAATGAATCCTTGCGGTGCATCCATCTCGATGACGTTGTGTTTGTATTTCTGAATCGATATGTTTTTCTTCTCAATTTTAGGAAGCGTGTTAACCACAATATCGTATTTCAAATCGGGATTCAAAATCAATGTATCTGGATTTCCGTAGCGGTTCAAAGTGTGTGTGAGCGTATATTTCAAGTTTTTTGTTCCAGCTTCGTACATAAAAACGGTAACGTCTGTTTCTTTCGGTTTTTTCGTGATATCGTACAAATTTATTTGAGCCGTTGTGTTTAATAAAGCTTTTGAAATAACATTATTCAACACCAATTTAAACGCTTCTTTTGTTTCTGCGTCTGTGAATGCGCCAATACAATTGAATTTTTCCAAGTACGATAAATCCATTCCTAAACCGATAACGAAGGGTGTGACTTTTACCCCTTTATCTTTCAGTTTTTTTGCAATCACACACGGGTCGTTGTCGCAAGATTCCAAGCCATCCGTAATAAGAATGATGAAATTTCGTGCTAAAGTATCTGGAAAATCGCCCGCTGAAGCTTCTAATGAACGTGCAATTGGTGTTGCTCCTTTTGCTGCCAAACCGCGCACTTTTGTTTTGATGGCATCGATGGTATTTGTACCAAATGGCACTTCCAATTTGGTATCGTTACAATCTTGATACGTATTCGTGACATTCGATTGATGACCATAAACACGTAATGCTATTTCTAAATCTGGAATTCCTCGCAAGCCTTCAACTGATTGCATCAAAATTTCTTTCGCTGCGGCCATTCTAGTTTGTTTATCCCAATCTAAATTCATGCTATTGGAAGCATCTAGGATAAATAGAATGCGCGTTTTTTGTTGAGCAAAAGAAATGCTGGTGCTAAGAAAAAGTGCTATAAAGAATAAAATCCTCACTAATAATCGCCTAAAGTTTCTTCTAATTGATTCAAGGCAGATTGTAATTGTTCAGCGTTTGGTGCAGATCCGTGCCATTTATGCGTTCCCATCATGTAATCAACTCCTTGACCCATCTCCGTTTTCATAATAATGACAATCGGTTTGCCATTTCCAAGTTTGGATTTAGCGGTTTGCATTGTTTCGCGGATGCTATTAAAATCGTGTCCATTCATCGAAAGAACCTCCCATCCAAAAGCTTGCCATTTTGCTTCTAAATTTCCTAAAGACAAAACATCTTCCAAATCTCCATCAATTTGACGGCCGTTAGAATCGATTGTTGCGATTAAATTATCCACTCTATTTGCGGCTGCATACATGGCTGCTTCCCAAATTTGACCTTCTTGCAATTCTCCGTCACCATGAAGTGCGAAAACAGTTGAATTGTCGCCATTTAATTTTTTGGTAAGTGCTGTTCCAATTGCAACTGACAATCCCTGACCCAAAGAACCAGAAGCCATTCTAATACCTGGTAATTTTTTATCCGTTGATGGGTGACCTTGCAAGCGCGAATTCAATTTTCTAAACGTTGCCAATTCGCTCACAGGAAAATAACCAACATGTGCTAAAACACTGTAAAATACAGGGGAAATATGACCATTTGATAAAAAGAAAACATCTTCATTTTTGGCATTCATCGAGAAATTTTCTGGATTGTGTTTCATTCCTTCGAAATACAAATACGTTAGAAAATCAGCGCAACCTAAAGAGCCCCCTGGATGACCAGAATTAACAGCTGCTACCATTCTTACGATATCTCTTCTAACTTGTGAAGCTATTTTTTGTAATTCTTGATTCTCCATTTTTTAATGTTTTTTCGTTTGCAAAGCTAAGTTTTATTAATTTAGTGCCTCTTTGAAAGTTTAAACATTTGGTGCAACTTTTCAACGAAAAATAAGTCTTAAAAAAAATGTTCAATGAAAAAAAATCTATTTAGCTTGATATTGTTTCTTTTAACTGTACAATTTGCACAAGCGCAAAAATTCAATGCTAGTTTACTAAAGAGTTATACTAAAACCGAATTAACTAAAATCGATCAAGAAAAACCAAATCAGTTAAAAGTATTAGAGTATGCAATTTTAAATGCATGTTATTACATTGATAAACCAACAAATAAAAGTGTTGATTATCCAACAATTGATACTAAAAATGATTCTACAATTTTTACAGAATTAGGTTTAAAAATATCAGATAAAACTCAGTATTACATTTCTAAAAAAAGTGGTAAATTACTAGTAGTTAAATCTTTATATGTTCTTGAATTAGAAATGAAAAACAAATAAAAATCATGAAAAACAATATCTTAAGCATAATAGCAATTTTTATTTGCTCTTTTTCTTTTTCTCAAATGATCTTAAACGGTCCAGATTTCCCGCAAACAGCACCATTAAACTGTTCAGCAATAATCCCTACAGGTGGAACAAACTTCATTGAGGGAACAGGAAACTATCTTCCAAACATAAGTGATACTTTGGTATTGTGTCCTGATTTAGCTCAAGGATCGAAAGTTTCTATTGCATTTGCAACAAACATAGGTTTTGAGTTTGATATTCACCCAACAGATACATTATATGTTTTTGATGGGCCTAATACAAGTTCACCGCTTTTAGGCGCCTATAATTCTGGAACTAATCCAAATGGTTTCTATGTTCAAGCTTCTTTTTTAAATAATCCCTCAGGATGTTTAACTCTAGTTTTTCACTCAAATGCTGCTTCAGAAGGTACAGGATGGGTCGCAAATATTGCATGTGGTGATCTACCTCAACCTTTTTACCCTCACATTGAAGCGTTTAAAAATGGTGTTGGTCCTAATGTTTTAAATCCTTTAGACACAGGTTATGTTGACGTTTGTTTAGGAGATTCTATCTTATTAGTTGCAAAACCACTTTTCCCGTATTCTCTTGAAAATACAAGCACTGGTTATTCTCAAAATGCAAACAACTGTCAATATCAATGGACTATTAGCGGCATTGGTCAATTTACTAATGATTCAGTTTGGTTTACTCCACCTCAACGTGTAGGTTATTATGTTGATTTAAGAATTACAGATCCTTTTCCATTAATTGAAAGAATTACTTGTAAAGTTAGGGTTTCTCAACAACCTTATTTTACAGGAACCGGTCCTTTGGAAGATTCAGTTTGCTTAGGTGCAAATACTATTTTGTTAGGTGGAACAACGGCAACCGATACAGTTGGTATTGATATACCAGATGGAACATTTCAAATTGGTGGAGTATTTGCTGGTTTAACTTTTTTACCAGATGGATCTGGACAAGAATATGAAACTAATATTTCTATTTCTGGGTTTGATTCAACAGCTCTAATCACAGGGGCATCAGATTTTGATCAATTGTGTTTAGATATTGAGCATTCCTATATTGGAGATTTAGAGATTCTATTAACTTGTCCAAATGGAACATCGGTTTCATTAATGAATGCTTACAATGGTTTCTCAGGTGCTATTCCAGGAGGTTGTGGAAGCGGTATTGGAACTTTTTTAGGTAATGATACAAACGATGACGGAGGTGCACCCGGAACTCCAGTTGAAAGCTATTGTTTTTCACCATCTATGGCAACTTTAGGTACAATTTGTGCTGAAAACGCTGCAGGAAATACTATTCAAAATGCTTATGGTTTTAATACCATGAACCCAGATGGAATTTATTTACCAGATGGAAATTTTAATGATTTTATTGGTTGCCCAGTTAATGGAAATTGGACGATTACAGTAAGAGATAATCAAGGTATCGATGATGGTTATATTTTCCAATGGGGAATTTATTTCAATTCATCACTTTACCCTGAGTCAGAAGGTTATGCAAACATTGTTGATACCAACTGGTGGAGTTTTGATCCAACAATTATATCAGGTTTAAATGGTGATACATTAATAACAGTTCAACCAACTCAAGTAGGAACATTTAACTATCAGTTCAATGTAATTGACGATTTTGGTTGTCAGTATGACACAACTGTTACTTTTGAAGTTGTTATTGGTCCAGAAATTTTCCCTGATACTGTTACTTGTAGTTCAACATTCCAAGTTTTTGGAACAGTTTCATTCGACGGTGGCGTATGGTCTTCTACAGATCCTGAAATTAATTTCTCCAATTCAACAACTGAAAATCCTTTAATAAGTGCATCTGAACCAGGAACTTATACCGTCAGTTTCTTGGATAATGAATGTAGCGGTTCTGTTACCAGACAAATTCAGTTTTTGTCCGATATTGCTGTCGATATTCCAGATGAAACAGTCTGTGCAGGGAATAATTATTTAATCATTCCTTTTTATTCAAGTAATGGGACTTTAGAATCCGCAGACTACACAATAAGTTGGAACAATGGTTCGTCTGATACAACTATTTTTGCGAATGAACCAGGCAACTACGTTCTGACTGTTTCAAATGCTTGTGTGACCGATTCTGATTCTTTACTTGTTTATGATCAACCGGCAATTTTTACAGACACTTTAGCTTGTAATTTAACACATCAAGTAGTAGGGACTTACGCACCGAACGGAGGATTGTGGACATCAACTGACCCAGCAATATCATTTTCCGATGCTTCTATTCCAAACCCTTTAATTAGCACTACAATTGCTGGGATATACAATGTTACATTAACGGATCCAATATGTCAAACACAACTAACAGCAACAATAGAATACCCTCCTAATTTGAGCATTTCTACAATCGATACATCAATCTGTATAGGAACAAACTTTAGTCTTGTACCAATATTCTACAACGTTCCGCCGGTTCAAAGTACTTATTCAAATCCAATTAACTTAGAATGGGAAAATGGCTTAACTGACCCGCTACGCATAATTAATGCAGCAGGAGTTTATACCGCTACTATTTCTAATGAATGTTACACTAGAAGCGCAACCTCAACAGTTACTTTAAAACCTTGTGATATAGAAGTTCCTAATATTATCAATTTATCTTCAACAGTTGGAAATAATTTATTTTTTGTTCAATATAATGGAATAGCAGAATTTAATTGTCAAATTTTCAATCGTTGGGGTAATTTAATCTATGAATACAGTGACCCAGCTGGTACTTGGGATGGAAAAACTCCAGATGGAAAACCAGTAGTTGAAGGTACTTATTTCTACAAAATAGTTGGTCGATTCGACGGACTTGAAGAAGACTTTGTGAAACATGGATTTGTAGTTGTAAAATACTAAACCCAACTTTCTAAGAACTTTTAAAGCGAGAAATCAGAGTTGGTTTCTCGCTTTTTTTGTATCAATAATGTAAAAAGAAATAAAAAGCACTTTTCGTTCATGTAATATTAGCTTTGATTACTTTTGCCCTAAACAAAATTACATGAGTAATCTAACTTTTGAACAAGACATTCAGCATGGAATTCCAACTGATATTCCATCGAAAAAAGCATTTGACCCAACAGTAAACCATGCGCCAAAACGAAAGGAAATACTTTCAAAAGAAGAGAAAAAATTAGCGCTTCAAAATGCTTTACGCTACTTTCCAAAGGAACAACACGCTGAATTAATTATAGATTTTGCAGAAGAATTGGATGTATTTGGTCGCATTTATATGCACCGCTATCGTCCAGATTACAAAATGTATGCTCGACCAATTTCTGAATATCCAGGAAAATCGGAGCAGGCAAAAGCAATCATGTTGATGATTCAAAACAATTTGGATTATGCCGTTGCTCAACATCCACACGAGTTAATTACTTATGGTGGAAATGGTGCTGTTTTTCAAAATTGGGTGCAATACCGTTTGACAATGAAATATTTGTCGGAAATGACCGATGAGCAAACATTAGTAATGTATTCTGGTCATCCGATGGGCTTGTTTCCTTCACATAAAAATGCACCACGAGTTGTGGTAACAAATGGAATGATGATTCCTAATTATTCAAAACCAGACGATTGGGAAAAATTCAACGCACTTGGTGTTACGCAATACGGACAGATGACCGCGGGTTCGTATATGTACATTGGTCCTCAGGGAATTGTGCACGGAACAACTATCACTGTTTTAAATGCAGTTCGACGCATTGCCAAAAATCGCGATGATATTAAAGGTAAATTATTCATTACTGCCGGTTTGGGTGGAATGTCAGGCGCTCAACCAAAAGCTGGAAATATTGCAGGTGTAATTTCTGTAACCGCTGAAGTAAATCCAAAGGCTGCAAACACACGTCATTCACAAGGTTGGGTAGATGAAATTATCAGCGATTTGGATGAATTAACCGTTCGTGTTCGTAAAGCCAAAGATGCTAAAGAAACCGTTTCAATCGCCTATTTAGGAAATGTGGTGGATGTTTGGGAAAAATTCTTCGACGAAAACATTTATGTGGACTTAGGCTCCGATCAAACTTCGTTGCATAATCCGTGGGCAGGTGGTTATTATCCTGCTGGACTCAATTTCGAAGAAGCAAACGAAATGATGGCCAATGAACCTGAGAAATTCAAAACGTATGTTCAAGAAAGTTTGCGTCGTCACGCTGCTGCAGTAAACAAACACACTTCAAAAGGAACCTATTTCTTTGATTATGGAAACGCCTTTTTATTGGAAGCTTCGAGAGCTGGAGGTGAAGTGATGGCTGAAAATCACATTGACTTTAAATATCCATCTTACATTCAGGATATTTTAGGACCGATGTGTTTCGATTTTGGCTTTGGACCTTTCCGTTGGGTGTGTGCCTCTGGAAAACCAGAAGATTTAGAAAAAACAGATGCGATTGCTTGTCAAGTTTTAGAAGAAATGATGCTAACAAGTCCAGAAGAAATCCAACAGCAAATGGCGGATAACATTCAATGGATCAAAGGCGCACAAGAAAATAAATTAGTGGTAGGTTCGCAAGCGCGTATTTTATATGCCGATGTAGAAGGTCGTATGCGCATTGCAGAAGCGTTCAACCAAGCGATTGCAAACGGTGAAATTGGACCTGTAGTTTTAGGTCGAGATCACCATGATGTTTCTGGAACGGATTCTCCATACCGTGAAACGTCAAACATTTACGATGGTTCAAAATTCACAGCCGATATGGCGATTCAAAATGTGATCGGTGATAGTTTCCGAGGTGCAACTTGGGTTTCTATTCATAACGGCGGTGGCGTTGGCTGGGGAGAAGTAATCAACGGTGGTTTCGGAATGTTGTTGGACGGAAGTGCTGATGCTGATAGAAACTTGAAAATGATGTTGCATTGGGACGTAAACAATGGAATTGCAAGAAGAAATTGGGCGCGTAATGAAAATGCAATTTTCGCTATTAAACGTGCGATGGAAGCTGAACCTTTATTGAAAGTGACTTTGCCGAATATGGTGGATGAATCGCTGCTTGAAAACCTATAAGTTGTTTTGTTGAAAGTTGAAAAAAACAAGGCGGAATTCATTCAGAATCGCCCGGAAACCAACTATTTCTATCAATTCAATGCATTGCGTTTTTTCGCTTCACTCTTAGTTTTATTAGGACATGCAGAAGCAATTCGAGCAAGCGCGGGTGGAAAAAGTCTAAACAGTTTTGACTTCTTTAACAACGGTCAACACGCTGTTACTTTTTTCTTCGTTCTAAGCGGTTTTCTAATCACTTTTTTGCTCTTAAAAGAGAGAAATAAAACACAAACGGTTCAAGTTAAATCCTTCTATTGGAAACGAGTTGTAAGAATTTGGCCTTTGTATTTTTTGTTGCTCTTTATTGGACTCGTTCTTCAACCTATTTTTATTGAATTACTTAAATTGCCTTATCAAGTTCCTTATTCTTGGTCTGAAAGTTTACTTTCTTTATTGCTTTTTTACCCGGAATTATCACATTTTATTTTGGTAATCACCTCTTGGAACCACTTTGGTCAATTGGTGTTGAAGAATGGTTTTATTTGATTTGGGGGCCTTTATTGAAATTTGTTCCGAAAGATTTATGGAAATGGATACTATTCTTGTTGTTTCTCAAACTTGCTCTAAATTACTTTGCTAGTCTCCAGGTTTTTCCACCCGTGATTGCTTATGTGATAAGGATGATGCGTTTTGAAGCTTTATTCATCGGTGGATTATTTGCTTGTACCTTTTTCACCACAATTAATTTTCAAATCAAACTGTCAAAAATCAGATTAGTAATACTTCTATTTTCAATTCTGAGCTGTTTTTTAATCATTTTCAATGGTAGTTTTTTTGATCAGCTTTTGCTTAAAATTAGGGTTGAGGATAAATCACTAAATCTTTTCATTTGTTCAATTTTCTTTGGTTTATTAATTTGGTCAATCGCCTGGGAAAACAAGAAGACAAAATTTTTAGACGCTCCATTTATGGATTATTTGGGCGAAATTTCTTATGGAATTTATATGTATCACTTGGTAGTAATCACCATTGTTTGGGCTGTTTTACAACCTTTAAATTTGGAGTTTAAACTTGAAACATTACTTTATCATTTATTCGGAATTGCTTTCACGATAGGTTTAGCAGCCATTTCCAAAACTTATTTTGAGAATCCGATATTGAAATTGAAAAATCGATTTTCAAACTAAAAATTGTTGATTAAATTTATACAATTCAATCTTGCCATTACTATGAAATTAAGTTTAATCGTTGTCCTTGTTTTTATTGGTTTAAACCTAAGTTTCCACTCACAAGTAAACGATACAGTGCGATTAAATCACTACAAAGTGCTCGCTTCCCATAATAGCTATAAAAAGTATCCCAACCCTAAAGTCATTAAGTTTCTATCGAAGTTCAAAAAACAACTTGGCCCTTCTAACGACCCCGAGCAAATGGATTATGGACACGTTCACCTACCTGAACAATTTGACAATTACAACATTCGGGGAATTGAAATCGATGTGAATTACGACCCAAAAGGTGGATTGTACCGAAAAAGAAAAGTAAACAAACTGATTACAGGCTTGCGACAAAAAGTTAAAGATCCAGTAATGAAGCAACCCGGTTTTAAAGTTTTACATATAGCTGATGTGGACTACGAAACCAATTATTTGACCTTTAAACAGGTTTTAAACGAACTCAAATCGTGGAGTAACGCACACCCAAACCACACGCCTATTTTCGTGAATATTGAATCGAAAGGTTTCAATCCTGGTGATGAATCGGGATTTTTGCTCTTCTTGGGATTTAAACGAGCTCTACAATTCGATGCTCAAGCCTTTCAAGATTTAGACAAAGAAATTCTGGAGCTTCTTCCTGCTAATAAAATCTTCAAACCAACTGATTTAAAAGGCAATTATTCCTCAATTAAAGAGCGTTTAAATACGGAAGGTTGGCCACTTTTGTCAACTTGTTTAGGTAAAATTATTTTTATTTTGGAAGGTAATAACCAAAACTTATATGAGCAATCAGGTGTTAATCGTCCGATGTTTGTTTACAGTCCTCCAAACGGTGAGAATACCGCTTTTGTGGTTAAAAATGACCCGATTGGTAATGAAAAAGAAATTGAATTACTTACTCAAAAATACATAGTACGAACGCGTTCAGATGCAGGAACAATAGAAGCTCGTGCCAATGATTACACCCGATTGAAAGCAGCGATACAAAGTGGAGCTCAAATCATTTCAACCGATTATTACAAACCAGACCCACGAATTGGAAATTTTGTTGTCAAACTAAAAGCAGATTAAAAAATAGATTTTCTAATTAAAAATTTGATTTTCATTCATCCAATCTAATTCAGTTTGGAAAACTTCAAGTTGCTCGGGTTCATTGTGAATTTCGTGAAATAAACCTGGCCAATATTTCACTGTAACATTCTCTCCAGCGTTTTCCATAAATTCTTTTGTACCTTCAGGAGAAGTAAGTTGATCTTCCAAGCCGTGCATTAACAACAAAGGAACGTTGACTTTTTCAGCATGTTCAATCGCATAAGGTCCAGCAAAATGTACATTTACAAAAAACGCTGAGGTAATTTTATCGTGTACAAATTCATCTACTTCATACGCTTTTACTACCTTTTTATCTCTTGAAATGGCATTGGTGTCTAATCCTGTTGGCTGAGTCAAAGTTGGTAATAAACCTGCACTTAATTTCCCAAGTACAACTTTCCATTTTGGTGGCTCGAATGCTAATTTTAAATAAGGAGAAGTTACAATTGCTCCGCTGATATTTGGCTGTTTTCTAATTATATAATTCAAGCATAAGTTTCCGCCCATACTATGACCATAAAGTATAATAGGAATATTAGGATATTCTTTATTTACTTTATCCAAAAACCGATCTATATCATTCATCAAAGTAGTATAATCTGGAGTATGACCTCGTTTACCTTCTGATTTACCATGACCCCTGAGGTCTATTCCCATTGTTACAATTCCTTGTTTTGCAAAAAATTGAGCAACATGATTGTATCGTTGACTGTGCTCTCCCATGCCATGAATAAGTGCAATAACAGCTTTCGGTTGCCCTTTTGGAAGAAGTGTAAAACCTCTTAAAGTTAAACCGTCATTTGTTTGAAAAGATAACTCAATTAGCATGTGATAATAATTTGTGTAAAAGAAACAATTTTTTTAAACAAATCCGAAATTTATTTATTAATAATCAATTATTTAACTATTAAAATTTAAATGCTTATCCGCAACTTTCCCTAATAAGAACATAAATAGATTACGTTTACACGGTTGTAGCTTTGTTTTGTAAAAGAATAAGGTTATGAAACTAAATGAATTTAATAAACACTATCCAGACGAA
>Ga0247832_1003856_pt1 | contig 19743 bp, 17 predicted proteins | sample LaCruzMarch2015__10_FD_192407 | JGI IMG/M metagenome (GOLD analysis project Ga0247832, IMG submission 192407) | Freshwater microbial communities from meromictic Lake La Cruz, Castile-La Mancha, Spain - LaCruzMarch2015_4m | ecosystem: Environmental > Aquatic > Freshwater > Lake | place: Spain... | reverse complement strand
CGGTGGCGGTCAGGGCATCGGGCTGTTTCACCGTGATGTTGCTGGTGGCGGTTGTGCCTAAGGCGTCGGTGACGGTGAGCGTGTATGCGCCGGCGGTGATGCCAGTGGGTTTGTCGGTTTTGAGGGCCGCATTGCTCCAGGCGTATTGGTAGGGGCCTTTGCCGCCTGCGATGCTTGCCGAGAGGCCCGATGTGCCCCCGTTGCAATTGATGGCGCCGGTTTCGGCGATTTGCACGTTGAGGGGCAGGATATTTTCGGTGATGTCTGCGCTGGCGGTGGCGGTGCAGCCTTTAGCGTCGGTGACGGTCACGCTGTGTTTTCCGGGGGGGAGCTTGGCGGCGGCGGCAGTGGTTTCGCCGTTGTCCCATTTGTAGGTGAAGCCGCCGTTTCCGCCGGTGGCCGTAATGGCCGCCTTGCCGTCGGAACCGCCTGTGGAAGCTGGCGCTGAGACTTGTGTGGTGGCAGTTACGGCATCGGGCTGTTTCACGGTGATGTTGCCCGTGGCAGTTTTTCCGGTGGCGTCGGTTACGGTGAGGGTATACGCGCCGGCGGGTACGCCTGTAGGTTTGTCGGCTTTGAGGGCCGCGTTGCTCCAGGCGTATTGGTAGGGGCCTTTGCCGCCGGCCACGGTGGCCGACAAGCCCGATGTGCCGCCGATGCAATTGATGGTGCCGGTTTCGGCGATTTGCACGTTGAGGGGCAGGATATTTTCGGTGATGTCTGCGCTGGCGGTGGCGGTGCAGCCTTTGGCGTCGGTGACGGTTACGCTGTGTTTGCCGGGGGCGAGTTTGGTGGCCGTGGCGGTGGTTTCGCCGTTGTCCCACTTGTAGGTGAAGTTGCCGTTGCCGCCGGTGGCCGTGAGCATTGCTTTGCCGTCTGATCCGCCGGTGGAGGCGGGTGCTTGCACCTGGGTGGTGGTGTTTATGGGTTCAGGTTGCTGGAGGTTATAACCAGCGGTGGCCGTTTTGCCGGTGGCGTCGGTTACGGTGAGTTCATAAAATCCGGCGCTGAGGTTGGCGGGTTTGTCCGAAGCCAGCTCGGGTTTGTTCCATTTGTAGGTAAAAGGGGCTTTTCCGCCGCTGGTGGTGGCCACGAGGTTGGTGGTGCCGTTGTGGCACTTGATGAAATCTGTTTTTTCCACCGCGACCTGAAGGGCCTGGATGTTTTCGGAAATGTCCACGGAGGCGACGCCCGTGCACCCGTTTTGATCGGTGACGGTCACGCTGTGTTTGCCCGGGGCAAGTTTGGTGGCGGTGGCGGTGGTTTCGCCGTTGTCCCACTTGTAGGTGAAGTTGCCGTTGCCGCCGGTAACTGTGAGGGCCGCTTTGCCGTCTGATCCGCCGGTGGAGGCGGGTGCTTGTACTTGGGTGGTGGTGTTTATGGGTTCAGGTTGCTGGAGGTTATAACCAGCGGTGGCCGTTTTGCCGGTGGCGTCGGTTACGGTGAGTTCATAAAATCCGGCACTGAGGTTGGCGGGTTTGTCCGAAGCCAGCTCGGGTTTGTTCCATTTGTAGGTAAAAGGGGCTTTTCCGCCGCTGGTGGTGGCCACGAGGTTGGTGGTGCCGTTGTGGCACTTGATGAAATCTGTTTTTTCCACCGCGACCTGAAGGGCCTGGATGTTTTCGGAAATGTCCACGGAGGCGACGCCCGTGCACCCGTTTTGATCGGTGATGGTCACGCTGTGTTTGCCCGGGGCAAGTTTGGTGGCGGTGGCGGTGGTTTCGCCGTTGTCCCATTTACAGGTGTAGTTTCCGTTGCCCCCTTTGGCCGATACGGCGGCTACACCGTCTGCATTTCCGGTAGATGCGGGTTTTTCCACCAGGATTGTTCCGCTTACAGGTTGGGGTTCCATAATGGTAAACAAGGCGCGGGCAGTATTGCCGAGGGCGTCGGTGACGGTCAGGTTGTAGGTGCCGGCTTTGAGTTTGTCGGGTTTATCGCCCTGCATGGCAGCATTGTTCCAATTGAACGCAAAGGGCGCTTTGCCGCCGGTAGTGGCTGCGATGAGCGTGGTGGTGCCGCCGGCGCAATTGATGGGCGATGCCAGGCTGAGTTCGATGTTGAGCGGCAGTGCCTTTTGGGAAATGGTGGTTTTGGCCGTGGCCGAACATCCCTTGGTGTCGGTGACGGTCACGCTGTGGTCGCCTTCGCCGAGTTTCAGGGCGGTAGCGGTTTTTTCACCGTTGTCCCAGGCAAAGGTGTAGCCTGGTTTGCCTCCGCTGATGCGGGCTTCGGCGCGACCATCGAGGGCACCGGGCGCGCTTTCGGCTTTTTTCACCTCTATGATGAGCGTCAGTTTCGGGTCTTCTACTGTTGTTTTGGCGGTTTTGGTTTTACCGGCGGCGTCGGTGACGGTGACGGCATGTTCGCCGGCTGGTACGGCATTGGGATTGGCACCTTTTACCAGGGGATTGCTCCAGGCGTACTGGTAAGGTTCTTTGCCGCCGGTGGCTTTCGCGCTCAGGGCGGCGTCTTGCCCGTTGCCGCTGCAGCTCAGTTCTTTTTCTGTTTGCAAAATGAGGGTAATGGCGGATGCTTCTTCGATGAGGAAGAGGCCTTTATCGGTGGTGGCAATCCAGGCCGCGCCATCAGGGTCCACACCGATGAAGCGGCCGTATTCGCTGGTGAAATATTCGGTGCCACTGAACACCTCAAATTCGTCGGTGCTGAGGTCGTACTTAGCGGCAATGCGGGAAAGTATCCAGAGGGTGCCGTCGTCGGCAATGTCGAAGTCGAAAGGATCGCCTTCCAGGGCGTCTTCGTCGATGTTGATGGCCCTCCATTTTTCGCCTTGTTCTACAATCCACAGTTCGCCGTCGGCTAATGCGTACACGTCGTTGTTGTGCGAGCGCATGCGTTGGAAAGCGTACCCCTCGAGGTCGTCTTTCCATTTTCCGGGGGTACCGATGATGACGCCTTCTTCTGTACCGACCCAGAATCGGTCGTAGCGGTCTTTGCCGATGTAGGTGACGTAGTTGCTGCGGAGTTTGGTGTTGCCGCTGGTAAAGTTGTCGGCCACCTTCAACTGTGGCGTTGTGTTGAGTACATAAGCGCCTTTGTTGCGCGTGCCGATCCAGAGTTGTTTTTTGGCATCGTCGAAGTAAGCGGTGGTGATCTCCTGTTCGCCACCCAAAGCGGCGGTCATGGCGTCCTTGTTCCAGCGGAAATCGGTGTTGCCATACGGAAATGCCAGCACCGACTGTTCGCCGCCGCCAAGGGGCAGCTTTGTACCGAGGTCAGCAGATTGAATTTGGTATACGCCGGACGCGTTGGCGGCCCATTTGGTGCCCGATTCGTCGATCCAGAGGTTTTTGATGGCCTGGTTGCGGTCTATGGATTTGCAGCGCGAGACTTCCAGGTTGGATTTTTGGGAAAACACCCGAGCGGGGTTAAACAGCAGGACAATTCCGACAAATGCGGAAAGGAACGGTGTATACAATTTCATGGTGCAAAAACGCTAACTTTCTACATCTATTATATTAAAAAACCCATCACACCTTGCGGGGATGGGCCAGTAGTCCTTAGCGTGTGAAGTGTTTTGCTTCTTAGGCAGAGCTACTCATCAATGCCGATTTCGGTATTTTTGTTGGAAAGACCGCATAGAGCACTGAGCACCAAAGTGGAGATTAAGATAAAATACGTTTCCATGAGATGATAAGGTTACGGGGTGATGTTCAGATTCAGTGCAAAGTAATAACCTTTTTATGTGAAAAACCAGCATTCCGGTTTTAAGTAATTGTTACCCGATCCTGGAAAAATGAAGGTTAAAATGATATCCAATTAAATTTATATCCATTCAAAAAATCGCGCACAGACATCCTTTTTTTTCCTTCTAACTGCAAATCAGTTATTTGTACATATCCATTATTGGTTCTGACAGCCAAATAGTGTCGGCCGTCAGAAAAAAACTGACCGATTTTGCCCTTTAATGGTGTGGTATCATCCTTTTCGGTGCGCAAAATTTTTAGCGTTCGTTCGTCGAAAAATGTCCAGGCACCCGGGAACGGACTGAGTCCGCGCACAAAATCGTGCACTTGTCGGGTACTTTGGGCGAAGTCAATCTGGCAGGTTTCGGTAAAAATTTTTGGTGCGAGGGATACTACAGACAAATCTTGAGGCTGTGGCTGGGCGTGTCCCTGTTCGATTGACTGAACGGTTTTCAACACCAGTTGAGCGCCGATGTGCATCATGCGATCGTGCAATTCACCCGCCGTTTCATTTTCGCCGATCGGAATGCGCTCCTGAAAAAGAACGTCGCCGGTATCGATTTCGTGTTTGAGTAGAAAAGTGGTGACGCCGGTTTCGGTTTCACCATTGATGATGGCCCAGTTGATGGGTGCCGCACCCCGATAACGGGGCAGTAAAGAACCGTGCAGGTTGAGCGTACCTTTGGGGGGCATGTTCCAGACGGCCTCCGGCAGCATTCGGAACGCCACCACCACCTGTAAATCGGCTTGCAAGTCGCGCAGTTCGGCTAAAAATTCAGGATTTTTTAATTTGGGTGGTTGCAGCACCGGTATGCCATGCGCAACAGCATAGGTTTTTACGGCAGATTGCAACATGCCCAGGCGACCACCTGGTTTGTCGGGCGCAGTGATGACTGCCGGGATGATATAACCATTTTGGCGCAAAATATCCAAACACGGCACTGCAAAATCGGGTGTACCCAAAAAAACTATTCGCATCATGTTGCAAAGGTGCGGTGTAGTGCACAAACCAGCCGCATTTGTTTACATTTGTCGTGAACAAATATCCGATATGAAAAAGCTACCCGTGTGGACGTCGTCCATTGTCAACACAAATCATGCATTCGTTTTTTGGCTGTTGTGCTGCTCGTTTTTCAGCCAACCTACCTCTGCCCAGACCAAGGTAGAAGCGTTTGTTTTTGAAACCAACAACCGTGGATTTCTGAACCAGGCTAAAGTGGAAGTGCTGTCTGTGGCCACCGGCGCGGTGCTGGAAACGGCCCAATCAGACGCCAATGGGCGTGTCCTGTTTACGCTGGCACCCGGTTCGTATGCTTTTCGGACGACCAAAGACCTGTTCCTGGAGCGGATAGACACCGTTACCCTCGATCAAGCGCCGGTTTACCTGAAAATAGCGCTGCAGCGGCGTCCAGGGTACATATTTGACGCCTCTTTGGCCGAAGCCCGCGACGATGAAAACACCATAGTTGACGCCATTTCGGGCGCTACCATCGAAATTTTCAACCATACGGCGGATTCTGTGGCGCTCCTCTTGAAACAACACCCGGAGGCATTTTTTCGATTTACCTTTGAGCAGGGTAACCATTACACCATACTGATCCGCAAACCAGGTTACTCGGCCAAACGGATCGAAGCGTATGTCAACATAGAAGGCTGCATCCTGTGCCTGCATGGCCTGAACGACTTCCGGCCCGGCGTATCGGAAAACATGACTGCCGGAAACACCATGGGCACGCTGGTAGCCAACATCGAACTGCGGCGCACTACAGGTGTTCCACCGGATGAATCGGAGCATCTCCGCTGGATACCATTGGCCGACATGATTCAATTGGAAAAACAAAAATCTCTTTCCCGTGACTAAAGCGTCTTCTTTTACCTTGCCCTCAGCCGACGGCGGCACCCTGTACGGCTTTCACTGGCCCGTTGAAAATCCCGGGGCAACCATTTTGATCGTGCACGGCTTGGGTGAACACATCCACCGTTTTGAACATTTGGCCAAACGCTACAACGATGCGGGCATGGCCGTAGCGGGCTTTGACCACCCCGGACACGGACAAAGCAGCGGCAAACGCGGACATGCCCGCAACCTCGATGACCTGCTCGCCAACATCCACCAAATGGTAGCGGAAGTCAAAAAAAGGCATCCCGACACGCCGATTTTTTTGCACGGCCAGTCTATGGGTGGTAATTTGGCCCTGCATTATGGACTGCGACACCCTGAAGCCATTCGGGGCATCATCGCCAGCAGTCCCTGGATTCAACTCGCGTTTCCCGACCCTGCGGCCAAAGTGGCCATCGGCAGGCTCCTCCGTGGCATCTGGCCTTCCCTTGCTTTGTCCACAGGACTGGATGCGCGCAAGATTTCGCGCATACCCGAGGTGGTGCAGGCTTACAAGACGGATCCTTTGGTACACGATAAGATCTCAGCGGCCCTCGGCATGACCATACTGGATGCTGCCGCTGTGCTGCATGAGCTTGCCGGCGCTTACCCCGTTCCACTGCTGCTCCTGCACGGGGATGCCGACGGACTTACCTCACACAGTGCCAGCGCAGCGTTTGCGCAACGCGTCAACGGCGACGTCACCTTCCACTCCTGGCCAGGGGCTTACCACGAACTGCACAATGAGCCGGAGCAGGCGGCAGTGTTTGCTGTGGGGCTGGATTGGTTGAGGAGAGGAGGAGAGGAGGAGTTGAGGAGAGGAGGAGTTGAGGAGAGGAGGAGTTGAGGAGTTGAGGAGTTGAGGGGGCGTTAGTGGAGGAGTTCGGAGAGGATGGCCAGTTGTGCGCCGAGCATCAGGTTATTTTGGTCGAGGGCTTCTTTGGCATAGCTGTGCAGGGCGGTGCGGGGGTCGTCGGCTTGCAGGGCCTTTTGAACGCGGGAGTCGTCTGACTTCAGGTACAACACGTCGTCTGGTGTGGGCAAGGCAGCCATGCCGGCCAATTGGCCCAGGTTGTTGCCGGTGAGCACCTTGCTGTGGCGCAAGCCATTGGGCAGGCCGTCAAAACCGATGCCGATGGTTTCGACGTGTTGAGCAATTTCGTACACGGCGGCACCGCTGGCCCGGGCGTACCAAAAACGGCCCATGCGGCCCATCAGGTCAATCTTGTTGGGGTCTATGCGGCCTTTTTCGCCCAGCACCGATTCGTCTATGTGCATCAGCACAACGCGGCAGATGATGAGGTTGCCCGCGCCGCCTTTTTCGCCGAGGGGGAGTATTTGATCCACGACGCATTCCATGTGTACCGGACTTTCGGTGACGCGGAAGGGCCGAATCATTTCGCTGGGCAGGGGGGTAAAGCCTGCTTTCTCAAACTCGTTTACCCCGGCGTCGTACTCTACGCTGGCTACGGCCATTTGGCGTACCATGCGGTAAGGCACCACGTTGATGACCACCTCGCCCGTATCCTGTATGTTTTTCAGGGTGTCTTTGGTGGTGTTGTTTTTCACGCGGCGGTTAGACGAGAAAATCAGGATTGGTGGATTGCTGCTGAAGGCATTGAAAAAACTATACGGTGCCAAATTGGGCTCGCCGTTGGCACTGATGGTGCTGGCAAAAGCAATGGGGCGCGGAGCCACAGCACCCAGCAGGTACTGGTGTAAATCGGGGGTGGCAATTTGGGTGGGGTCTATGCGTAACATCATGGAAATGCGGAATTTTTGCAAAAGTAGGAAAATAGTGGCGGAGCCTGGTATGCTGGTGATTTCGGGTCTGCTCGGATATGCTGTTTTCCTTTTTGAGTTTGGCTTTCAGATACTTCCAATAGTTTCGGTTTTTGTTGTAGTCGTCCTGGTCGTTCAGTACCGCCACGATGTCCAGGACAGAAAACCACCATTTAGCCTTTTCTTCATCCCATAAGGCACGCACTTCGCGGTCTTCGAAAAATCGGATGGATATTTTAGCGCTCATAGCCGATTTTTATCAGAATGTTGGCTGAAGTCGTAAACAATATTGCCGTCGGGAACGACGAAACCGTTTTTGGCCAGGAGCAGTGCATCGATCATGCTGACCTTTGATGTATTCAGGTCGGCAATAATGACCTGGTCCAGATTGTCACCCGATTTGAGTAGTTGAATGTACTGCCAGCCGAGTTGGTTGACGAGCAGCATGACGACCCGGTTTTGGGTATGGCGTTCGAGTTGGCCGATGGTGGTCATGGTGAAGCGGATTAAAAATTTAGCTAGCGGGGTACAACATATCACGGAAGGCCATCAGTCGTTCGAGCGCCACTTTCACCTGGTAATCAGAGAACATCTTTTTTTTACGATGCGACCAATTTTTCAATTTTGAAAACAAGATTGCATAATCGAACGTCTTGTTTTCCTCAATCAGGTAATCCAGTGTCGCTAACAGTTCCAAGCCCGCGGGAGACTGAAATCCATCCAGCAAAGCCTGCACGCGCGTTAGACGCTCCTGTTCCGAGGGCCCGGTATTTTCATTCAAATAGGCGAGCACTTCCGCTTTCCGTTCCATTACCAAAGGTAAAGCCTGGAATGGCCGGGCGTCTTTTTGCGACAGACCGGTCAAATAGGCGCCGTTCAGGGCAAACAGCACATGGCGCACTTTGCCGGAGTATGGTCCGTAATAGTGTTTTTGAAAGTCCAGTTTAAGTTGCGGTTCGCCCATACGCTGGAGGAAATACATCAATTTTTCAGCGGCAAATTCACTGGCATATTCGCCAAGGTCCCGGTAATAGTAGAGCAGGCTCAGCATCATGGCGCGCGGCGGGGTCAGCCTGGCAACGTTGCTGTTATTTTCAGCAGCCGGCATCATCTTCACCTCTTCCGACGGCTCAAATACAATGACGGATACCGGCAGGTCGTGCAGCGCTTGTTCGATGAGCGGTTTAACAACAGCCCAATCCAGTCCGCCGTGCCCGCATCCCAAAGGGGGCACGGCAATGGAGCGAATATTTTTTTCGAGGACCACTCGCTTCAAATCCGTCAGTCCATCCCGGATGTATTCCAGTTTTGAGGGTTGTTTCCAGTGCTTTTTGGTTGGAAAATTGATGATATACCGAAGGCCGTCCATTCGGTTGGTTTCCGTAACGAACATGTTGCCGATCTCCACTTCGCCACGCTTGCAAGCCGCAGCATAGGCGCGGTAGTTTTCCGGAAAGGTTTCCTTGAACTGCAGCGCGATCCCTTTACCCATGACGCCAACCGTATTGACGGTATTCACCAGCGCCTCTACCCGGGCGGCCAGAAGATTGCCTGTTTCATACGTGATCATAAAAGGCCTTTTTTGATATTTTTACCGGAATCTTTACAGTCGCTTGGTGAAGCAAAGATTCAATTTTTAGTTTGGTTTTTTCACTATTCACCAACAAATAGGCGAAACAATCCACCGGCACACGCTCTTTTACCAGGTATTCCGCCTGTTTTCGGCGTTGGCGATCGGGGTCATCCTGTGTGTTATTCCACTTTTCCGAATAAATTGTATCCCAATCCAGTTGGTCAAAATCGTCAGGGCGGTTGAAAAACCGTGTCATGCTATGGCGGGCATGGCCGTCGGTGAAGACGTATTTCAGCCCTTTTTCGACGATACAGTCGTGCTTGACGACTATGTACATAATATCACTCTGCAAAACCTTTTGAACATCTTCATAGCCGGTAGCCATTTGGTACAGCATCGGAGACCTTGGACCCAGGTAAAACGGTATATAAGCACTGAAGTTGCCGCCGGGATGAATCGGAACCTCCAAATCCTTTCTTACGCCGATAAGGCCCCGATCCCCAATATCACGAAAATTCGGATCGGCATCCGGCGAGGATGCCGTTACAAGCCCATGCTGCAGAATATGTGCCAGATTGTCCACATGGGTCGTCATTATCATAAGCGCATTTAGTTTTCAGCATCAATATCCATCCATGTCCTTACCTTGTATTGTGTTCTTTCCTGGCTTTCATCGCCGCCATAGATGAGCGTTTTGGCGCCGATTTTTTCGGTAGAAGCGGCGGAAAAATAATCCATTCCATGGAAAAGGCGGCTATTGAGGGTTTGGGAGGATTTTATCTCATAAATATGGAGATACTGACCATCGCGGGTGAGTAAATCCACTTCATTTCCGTTGGAATCCCGCCAGAACCAGAACTCCTGAAAAAGGTACCGGTGGTGATTGCGTTTGATAAAGTCGGCTACAATCAGGTTCTCAAAAATGTTGCCTGCCTGTTCGAACAAATCGAGGTCCTCCGGTTTGCGTATACCCAGCAGAAAACACGCCAGACCAGTATCGTAAAAGTACAGCTTGGGGGTTTTGATAATACGTTTGTTATAACTTTTGTGATAAGGGTGCAAAAGAAACACAATGTAGCTGCTCTCCAGGATGGACAGCCACGCTTTGGCGGTAGGCTGTGAAATAGCGCAATCGGCGGCGAGGTTGGAAAGGTTCAGCAGTTGCCCGGTTCGACCTGCGCACAGGCTCAGAAATTGCCGGAAAGCGCGCATGTCCCGGATATTCGACCATGCTGCCACGTCGCGGTTCAGGTAGGTTTCAATGTAATTGTGATAAAACACCGGCGTGTCCATTTGCCTGCTGTACAAGGCCGGATAAGCGCCCCGCTGCGCCAGTTGGGTCCACTGGCGGGGGAGCAATTGTTGTCGTTTCAATTCCGACAAATCAAAAGGCAGCAGGCGAAAAAGGGCCACACGGCCTGCCAGACTTTGGGTGATGCTTCCCAGTAAATGAAAATTTTGCGAACCCGACAAAATGAACTGCCCCATCATACCGCTTTGATCTACTTCCGTTTGCAGGTATGAAAAAAGCCCGGGCACGCGCTGCACCTCGTCAAAAATTGCTTTAAACGGGTATCTTTTCAAAAAACCGACCGGGTCATCCTGTGCAAAACTCCGGATGTTCTCATTTTCCAACGATACATAGGTGTAATCTGGAAAAAGGTGCTTCAACAAGGTGGTTTTACCCGATTGCCGGGGGCCCGTTACCGCCAGAATAGGGTACTTGCTCAATTGCTGCTTTAGCGCGCTTTCCAGTCTCCTGGACAGGTATTCCATGCAGATGTTTTTGACAAAAATACGCTTATTTTGAAATTACATGAAATTTATTTTGAATCTGCACATAATGTATCTTGGATTTGCATAAATGGCCTCCTTCGAACGTCAACCGGCTGGCCATATCGGCGCTTTTTACATGCTGTTTTACGACCAACTCCGTCAACTCCGGCAAGGGCTGCTCCGATTCCAACGTCGCGTCGCGTCAAAATTGTTTGTCTCAACCAATTCAGCCGCCCCGTGTAACCGGCCATACACGAACGCATGCTGACCGTATCGGGCAGCTAATTCTCGGGCGTCGTCAAGGGTTATGCCGGCCACAAAAAACTTTTTTCAGCGGGCCACGTGCCCTCTTTGCCCTGGCCCTCGCCGGGTAATACGATGTATTGCATCACGTCGTTCAGCAGTTCCAGGTTTCTTTTTTCGTTTTCTGCCGACGGAAGGGCCACCGATAGGGGGTTGTATGCCGTGATATAAGCCCACCCTTCCAGCCGGTTGACCGCTAAAAGGGCATCCGCTTCAGCGGACACACGGCCAATATGGATCGGCTGGACAAACGCAGCTACCTTGTAATGCGTGTTCAGGTAGCTTTCTTTTAGATCGTTGGTCATGGAGGGGTTGGGTTGTTGTTTGGGATGGGTTATGGTTTATTGGTGGTACACTTTTGGTGATTAGTGACAGACACAAGGTCATGGTTCGGGGTCATGCTGTTCAAGTAAGGTATCGATTTCTATTTTGAGCAAGGGGATATGCCGGATAGCAATAGCCCATAGTACCTCATCGGAAACCTTTTCGTACTCGTGAATTATGAAGTTACGGGTATCAACGATTCGCCGGGCATGCGTTATGGCTATTCCGGGTTCGGCCGAAAGTATGCGGTTAACAGCCTCCCCGATGATTTCGATATTTCGCTCCAGGGCGCGCTTGAACATGGTATTTTCCTTTAACAGGGAGATACTTTTTTCGGTATCGGGCAAAAAGCCTTCGATCTCTTCGATAGCACGTTTGACATCATGCAGCCATTTCCCGATCCGGTCCTCCATATACGATCACTTTTGTGGCGTCAACAGCGCTTTTGAAGTAGGGGTTTTTCAATGTTTGACTTTCCACCAAGTCCACCTTACGCTGAAACAACTGAGCGAGCGCGTCGCGGAAGTCAAAAAAATTATCAGCGTATTCGAGCGGTTCCACACCTTGAAAAGTCACCAGAAAATCCAGATCGCTGTCGGGGCGAAACTTCTTCGTCAGAACCGAGCCAAACAGGTACAACTGCTTTACATGGTATTGCCGGCAAAGTAATTCTATGTCGCTTTTATACGCTTGCAGGAATGTTAATGTTGCAACATCGGCCATAACGGACATTTTTGAGAATACAAATGTAGGCAAAAAGCATACCTGAGTGTGCTAAAAATTAAGCTGAACAGTTGGGGCAGGTTGTCCGTTGAGCAGCCTGGCGACCCGGTTTGGGTGGCGCGTTTGTCACCGGATAGCGATAAAACGCAATATCTGGTGTCGTCGACAACGTCGGCCGTCGCCCGTATAATTCGGCCATTGCTATGGTTTGACCAACTGGTCTGCCTCGTACATGCTTTCGAGCAGTCCGCTGATAATGCGGTTGATTGGCGTCTTGTTTTTTGTTAGCCAGATGGCCATATCGGCATTGTCTCCACCAATTCAGCCGCCTGGTGTAACCTGCCATACACGAAAGCATGCTGACCGTATCGGGCAGCTAATTGTTGGGCGTCGTCAAGGGTTATGCCGGCCACAAAAAAACTTTTTTCAGCGGGCCACGTGCCATCTTCGCCCTGGCCCTCGCCGGGTAATACGATTTGGCCGCTAAAAGGGCATCCGCTTCTGCGGACACACGGCCAATATGGATCGGCTGGACAAATGCAGCTACTTTGTAATGCGTGTTCAGGTAGCTTTCTTTTAGCTCGTTGGTCATGGCGGGGTTGGGTTGTGTTTGGGATGGGTTATGGTTTATTGGTGGTATACTTTTGGTGATTAGTGACAAATGCTCCGGATTTGCCATAACCAATAAATTTTGATTGTTGTAGATGCTCTCAATACCCCCACTCCCCATACCCCACCGGCAACGCATTCAACACCTCCCGATGCAAGCGCCAGTTCGGCATAAACCGATCCATGAGCGATACAAACCGTTCGGTATGATTCCGTTCGAGCAGGTGTATGAGTTCGTGGGCGATGATGTATTCCAGACAAACTACCGGCTTCTTCGCCAGTTCCAGATTCAGCCATATCCGCTTCGCTGAAGGGTTACAGGTGCCCCACTTGGTGCGCATGTGTTTAATGCCCCATCCGGTACATCGGACACCGATAACCGCCTCCCATTTCGTAACCAGATGGGGCGCAAGGGACTTCAGCTCCCGGCGGTACCACTCCCGCAAGGCGCGCTCTTTTTGATCTCGGGAGGCGCCGTACTTCACGTACAAGTCCATGTACTTCCGGTTTCGGATGACGACTTTGTTGTTGCCGGAGTGCTCAATGATATTCAGCAGATACCGGCGTCCGAGGAAGTAATGGCTCTCTCCGTTGACGTATTCCCGAGGAGTCTCCCGGTTTTGTTGGGCGAACTTCCGCTGGTGCTTCCTGATCCAGGGGATTTTGGAAATGGCAAATAAACGGATCGCATCAGCGCCCATCTGTTCCGGTACAGCGATGCGTACCCGACCGGACGGGGGATACACCGCCAGGTGGATATTCTTGATGTCCTTGCGGATCAAATCAATATCGATGCCTGCAACTGTTATTTGCTCACTTGTACTCATCCTGGTTCTTGATGATGTCGAAAATCGCGTCAATATCGTAGTTTACAGGCAACCGTTTGCGGATTGCGTACTTCACTTCACGTTCTTTCAGCACATGTCCGCGCCAGCCGTCTTTTTTGGTGGAGCGGATGATCTCGTCCAGCTCGATGGCCAGTATTTCATCCTGTCCCAGGTTATCGTACAGCGCCCTTTTGGCGGGCGTGTTCAGGCGGGCGGAATATTCCCTGGATGCCTCCGGCAGTTTGATGAGCCGGGTGAGCTCAACAATCCGCCTGAGGTATTCCTCGTAGGCAATGGCTTCCTGCTTGCGTTCCTGAATCAAGGCGTCCAAAAGACTAGACATCCGTTCGTAGTATTTCGGGTTGGCACGTGACTCCTCGATGATGACCCTCCGGTTGTTGTTCTCGATGGTTTCGGCCACGGCTTCCGGGTTTTTGCGAATGCCTTCCGGGAGTTCATCTACCGCAGCTGCGCCGCGCTCGACGATGAGTTGGATCAGGGTCATGTCGTCGAAGGCGGATATTTTGCGACTGGGATCGGCAGAGATGTACATGTCGATCAGTTGACGCATACCGGGTTCGTAGGTCTTCAGGTCGATATGATCTCCGCTGGCATGTTTTATTTCGTCCCGCAGGTTGGTGTAAAACTCGACCTGCTTGTAGATCGAATCTGCCTGTGCCTGGGTGTAACCCGCTTTGAGCATTTCGTTGGCGAGGTTGGCGTACGCCCGGATCAGCGATGCGGTTTGGGTGTACAGGGCAAGCCGCAATTTTTCCTTGTCCTTCAGGTCGTCTTTGTTCTCCGGATCGCCGCAGAAGTACCGGATGAAATGAACGGTATCTTTCGGATATACCGGTTCGCACAAGGCATGGACGATCTCCAGCGCTTCATCCAGACGCCTGCGCGCTTCGGTAAGTCGGTTCTTCACGATGCCTTCCACATCCGCTTTATCGAAGTTGTCAAAGGCTTCTTTTGTGTAGTCATTGATGGCGCTCTCCAGGCTCCGGAACAGGTCTTTGTAGTCCACAATGTAGCCGTATTCCTTATCCTCCGTATCCAGCCGGTTGACCCGGCAGATGGCCTGGAACAAACCGTGATCCTGCATGCTCTTGTCGATGTACAGGTAGGTAGCCGAAGGTGCATCGAAGCCGGTGAGCAGTTTGTCCACCACGATGAGCAGCTTCATGCGCGCCGGTTCTTTGATGAACTGGCGCTTCACTTCATCCTCAAATGCCTCCGTCGTTTTGCCGTTTAACATCTTTTGGTAGATGTGGAACTTCATGAGTTCTTCCGTAATGCCTGCTCCCGTTTCCTCTCCCTTGATTTTCTGGATATTCGGCTCGTAAGAAGTGACGATGGCGCAATGACCGGCTAGTGGCGTTGATTGAAACAACTCGTAGTACTTGCACGCTTCATACACGCTCCCGGATACAAGTATGGCATTCCCCAGTCCGGTGGACAAGCGGGGCTTCACCTTGAAATCTTTGAGGATGTCATACACGATCTTTTCCAGACGGGACTTGGAACTGAGCACCGTACGCATGGTGCCCCAGCGTTGCTTCAGCTGGGCTTTGGCCATGTCGGTCAATCCCTGCGTTTCGGCATCAAACCATTCGTCGATGCTGCGCTGGTCGTTGATCTTTTGATCCACATCCCGTGCTTCGTATTGCAGGTCGAGGACAACGTTATCCGCAACCGCTTCATCGAACTTGTACGTGTGCATATAGGTGCCGAACACCTCCACGCTTTTTTTCTTGTCCACCTTCAGCAAAGGCGTACCGGTAAAGCCGATGAATAGTGCATCCGGTAGAATGATTTTCATGGCGTCGTGTAGCTTGCCGGATTGTGTGCGGTGGCATTCGTCCACGAATACAAACAGGTTGCCCTTCGCTTTGAAATCCGGTGGCAGACTCTGGGTGATCTCTTCGATAAAGTCATCGTATCCGCCCTCTTCCCGGCGTCCGAATTTGTGGATCAACGAGCACAGGAGCGGGTGTTCATTGGTATTCAGTTTGCTCACCAGATCGGCTCCGCTGCGTGCCCGGTTCATCGTTTCTCCGGCGTCGTCGAATACGCGCACGATCTGCTTGTCCAGTTCATCCCGGTCGGTGATGATCAGCACCCGTGAGTTGTCCACATGCTCCCTGATCCACTTGGCCAGCCAGACCATCGTCAGGCTCTTTCCGCTGCCCTGCGAGTGCCAGATGATGCCTCCCTCCCGTTGATGGATACGCTGTTGGGCTGCTTTGACACCGAAATACTGATGCGGGCGGCACAGTTTTTTGATGCCGCCGTCGAACAGGGTAAAATCGTAAATAATCTCCAGGAACCGCCTTTTGTTACAGATCTGCACCAGGTGTTTGTCCAACGGCAAATCCAGCGCATCATACTGACGCACCAGGTCCCAATCCAGCAGATGCCCGTATTCCGTGCGATCCGCTTCTTTCCACTTGAGGTAGTATTTCGCCGGCGTCAGAATTGTGCCGTAGCGCAGTCCCTCGGTGTCGTTGCCGGCCAGCACCAGTTGCATGGTGTGGAAAAACTGCTCGATGAACACCGACTTCTGGTTGTCCAAATTTTGATAGACGCCTTCGGAAACGGATACGGTGCCGCGTTTGAGTTCCAGAACGCCCAACGCGATGCCATTCACATACAGCACGATGTCGGGGCGTTTTTTGTTCTCGCCCCGGACGGAGACTTCCTCGGCAAACCCGAAATGGTTGTTCAGCGGATTGCGCCAGTCGATGAGCCAGACGGTTTGTTTGTTCTCACCAACCTCTTCGCGGACTTTGACGCCATACCGTAGCAATTCGTACACATCCTTGTTGACCTCGTACAGGCTCCGGGTTTGATCTCCGGCAACGGTGTTTAATTCCCGGATGGCTTTGTCGATCAGTCGCTCGCTGTATCGGGATTGCAGGTATGCGCGGAGCAAAGATTCTTCGATGTTGCTATTGTCCTCCCGGTCATGCCACTTGCCGAGGTACGCCCAGCCGAGTTGGTTGGCGAGCAGCATGACGACCCGGTTTTGGGTAGCGCGTTCGAGTTGGCCGATGGTGGTCATGGATATCCCTGCTTTTTAAGATTTAGTCTTCTTTCTTTTTTTTAGATAAAAAACAAAATCTTTGAATGTCAATTGTTTGCGTTTTGTTTTTATGCAGATGCTTTATTTCCTATTTTTTTTTGCCAGCCAGTACCTTCGATGGGCCTTATCAGGTGTATGCTCGAAAGTGCCTTCTTCAACGAGTGCGTATAGCGCTTTTCGCAAGTCTTTTTCGCGAACATCCGGTATCCTTCCCTGAATTTCCCTGAATTTACTTTCCGGATAGGTTTTGAGGTCCTCCTCAATCAACGCCTTTAACCGATGGAGCTCGATCGTTTTTAAAGATGGCTCTACATTGGAAGCGGAAGATTGGATTAATAGGGGATTAATCAGGTATTCCGTACCTTTTTTACGGCCACGGGTAACCAGTATCTTCTCTTCAACCAGTTTGCTTACATAGGATCGCAGGCGGTCCTCTCCACTGAGTTGCAACTTGGCGGTTAGTTCGGTACCCAAAAGTTTTTTCTCTCTGGCAATCATACCCAGGGCGATGAACTGCTTTTGAGAAAGCGAATGGTGTTTAGCAATGAACTCCAGGAGGAATACCACGTTTTCATCCAAAATTTCCGAACCCTGAACTACTTTGGTTGTGTCAAATTCAGAAATGACCTCCGGGAATGGCTTGTTGTCCTTGCTGTCCAATTCATAGATCAGGTCGTAGCCGGAGCCTTCGCCCTCCATTAAACCCAGGTCATGAAAGATACGGATGATCTGCGGGTTTCTTCTATGCCGCTGATGCAAAATATTGTCTTTGGAAATTCCAATAGGCAAGCTGCCGGGATTGGAAACCTCTATTCGGTCCGGATGTACTTCTATGAAAATATCTCCCGAAATGGTGTACTTTTTATGCGCAATGGCGTTGACGAGCAACTCCCGTACTACTTCCGGTGCATATTGGTTGATGCGTTTCCGGAAGAGACCCTGGGGGAATTCGTAGTAATACTTCAGTTCAGTGGCCTCTTGTTCGATAGCCTGTATCAATTCCTTGGGATTTAGTGCATAATCATGCCAGGATTCCTTCCTTATCTTTTCACCATATTGGTCATATACAATGTACTGCACTGTCAGGGGATAAGCTATTCTTGATCGCATGTAAGGTGTGCCCAGCCAAAGCACGCCCAGATTTGTCAAATGGGCACCCGAAACCAGATTGTAATGTGCCAACAATTCAAGATCATCTTTTTCTTTTACGTGGTCTTTCACTCTCGTTGATTGCCGGATGTCCTTCAGAAATCTATGGATATGTGCTGATGGGACATCGGGTAATCCGGCAGATTTGACATCCACCAGTTCCCACTGGAACGCATTTTTTTCGGCTGCCAGGCGGGTTACCTCCTCTCCGGAAATGGGATAACACTTATCCTGCACCCTCAGGAATATTTTGCCCGTAGAGGTTGTTGCTATCGTACGGCTGGAGGGCAATACCTGAAACTGGAAATACTGGCCGCCGTTGGTGTGCGTTTCTATCCGGGCGTCTCCCAACCCAACGCTGTCGGTGAGGCTTCGTAGTCGGGCAAGTACATCATTCACCAATTCCTGATCTACCTTTTGCCCCTGCGGTGGGGTTTTATTTTCATCTTCAATGCCAATAAAAACCAAACCTCCCTGCGCATTGGCAAGGCACACGCACGTTTCCGCCAGCGATCGAAAATCGGCGCTCTTGCCTTCAACTTTACGGAGGCTTTTATACTCGATATTGGTTTTTTCTGTTTCCATTATATCAGTCGTGTTTTACCCGTCAGCAACTCCTGCATCATCCCCGCCTTCACCGCCTTGTACTTATCCCGCTGCTGCTCCAGGGCGGCGATTTCGGCGTCGAGGTCGGTTAGGATTTGGGCTATGGCGTGTTGTTCGCATTCCTCTGGTAATGGTAGTTCTATGTTTTCAATATCACCGTGTGAAAGGTGTTTCACAGTGGTACTGGAAGTTGCGTTTTCAATGTCTTTTAACGGTTTTTGAAGATAATAATAACCAAACCCAAGATCAAAACCTGCTATTCGCTTGATTCTGCCAACTCGTTGATTTAGTAGGGCTTTCCCGTTTCTCCATAGGCATGGAACGAAGTCTCCATCCATTCCGATCAAAACATCTCCGTTTTCAACTAAAAAATCATTAGGATATTCACCGCTGTAATAAACAACTTGATCGTTGCTCTTAAGGTCTCTATTTTTAACTAACCGAAGCCCATGATTGGATTTATTGAAGTAGGATGATAAAAATGGGAAACCTACTTGAAATCTTATGTGGTCTCCTAACTTCTTCACCTCCCACTCCCCCCTAAACCCCTCCAACCGCCTCCGCCCCGTCAGCAGCTCCTGCATAGCCCCTTGCTTGATGGCTTTCTTCTTGGCGATGAGCTGGTCACAGGCGGACAGGAGCCGGTCTACATCGGATAGGGCGGTGGCGATGGCGCGTTGCTCGGTGAGGGTGGGGGGATATGCTACCTCAAGGTGATTTAGTATTTGGGTGTTTAATGAAGGCATGGTCTGACCTACCGCTACCCTACGGACCCTTTGTTTAAATGCTTCTTGCTGAAAGTGATAGATTAAGTACTTTGAAGTGATAATATGTTTCAATATTCTAATTCTTAACAAACGCCCAGAAAAGAGCCAACCAGATTCATAATCAGAGATTATTGAACTTCTGTCCACTGATCCAACGCGACTGAAAACAATGTCACCACTGATAAGCTGGTATGCGAGTAACCTTTTATAATCATTTTGAGAGACCAATGGAAGATTCTGAGTGGTGATACCAAATTCACTTAAGTGCTCCACGGTAATAATTGGAATACCGTTGTTCACATAATCACTTTCGTGCAAGGATGAACCAAATGGCCCAGTTTTGACTGATGAAACCTCTCTAAGTTGGATTACTCCCCAATCTTCCGGAATTATCCCAACTTCCGTTTTCTTATACCCTTTCTTCACTTCCATACCACCCCCATCTTTTCCAAATGACCGTTAACTTTTTTCGTCAACGCCAACATCTCTTGCTCCAGCGCCGGTAACGTAAACTCATACCGCTCCGCCAGCTCCTTAATCCGTTGCGTCAGCCGCTGCGAAATGGCGTCGATCTCGCCCTGGATGGCAGACTGGATGGCAGCCAGCCACTTGTCATCAATCACCAAAGTCTTG
>Ga0247832_1003855_pt1 | contig 19744 bp, 16 predicted proteins | sample LaCruzMarch2015__10_FD_192407 | JGI IMG/M metagenome (GOLD analysis project Ga0247832, IMG submission 192407) | Freshwater microbial communities from meromictic Lake La Cruz, Castile-La Mancha, Spain - LaCruzMarch2015_4m | ecosystem: Environmental > Aquatic > Freshwater > Lake | place: Spain... | reverse complement strand
TGCCAGCCCCGATATTGGTCTTGGCCCCCACGGTGACATCGCCCAGATAGGTCAGATGATTGGCCTTGGCCCCTGCCCCGATCTTGGCCTTTTTGGTCTCCACGAAATTGCCGATATGGGCGTTCTCGCCAATGTCGCTGCCGGGGCGAATGCGGGCATAGGGGCCGATCAGGGCACCTTTGCGGATGAGGCAATCTTCCAGATGCGAGAAGGCGCGGATAACGGCCCCGGTCTCCACCACCACCTTGGGGCCAAAGACGACATGAGGCTCAATCGTCACATCATTGGCGATCTCTGTGTCGTGGGCGAAATAGACGGTGTCGGGCGCGATCAGGGTCACGCCCGCGACCATGGCTTCGTCGCGCTTCTTGGCTTGGAATTGCGCTTCAGCTTGGGCCAGTTCCACCCGGCTATTGACGCCTAACACTTCGTCCTCTGTGCCAGGGACGGCGGTGGCGCGCAGGCCGCGGGCGCGGGCAAGGGCGACAACGTCGGTTAAATAATATTCGCCCTTGGCATTGTCGTTTTTGACTTCCGACAACAGCTCAAACAACAAGGGTGCGGGGGCGGCCAGCACGCCGGAATTGCACAGGCGCACGGCCAATTGCGCGGGGCTGGCCTCTTTAGCTTCCACAATCGCATCCAGATCGCCAGAAGCGTTTAGGATCAGGCGGCCATAGGCACCCGGGTCTGCTGCCTCAAACCCCAGAACGGAAACGGCACAGCCCTGCGCAAGGCTGTCAAACACTTGCGCAGCGGTTTCGGTGCGGATCAAGGGTGTGTCGGCATAGAGCACGATGGCGTCGCCCTCAAAGCCTTTGAGCGCATCTTTTGCCGCGTTCACGCCATGGGCGGTGCCAAGGGGCGGATCCTGCAGCGCCGTCGTGCCGGGGCCGAGGCTGGCTTCTGCCACCAGCTTGGCATCTGGATTATGGCTGCCGACCACGACAATGATCTTCTCACAGCCGAGGCTTTTGGCCAAAGCAATCGTCCACGCCATCATGGGGCGACCGCCGACGGGGTGGAGGACTTTCGACAAGCTCGACTTCATGCGGGTGCCGTGACCAGCTGCAAGAATGATGGCGGCGCGCGCGCGAGACATGGGATTTCCTTCCAGGATGCAAGTGCTGATTCGGCTTGTGCCCAAACGTCTAGCCTTCTAGCCGTCGAACAGGCAGACAGGCCAGAGGCTAAGCAGAAAAACCTTTCTGGGTCGAGTTGGCGGAAACCAAAGGACGACGGGATATGCGCGGAATAGATGGGCTGGCGATCTCCTTTGATCTGGATGGCACCTTGGTCGATACCGCGCCAGACCTCGTGCGCGCGACCAATGCGGTGATGGTGCGCGCCGGCCTGCCTGAGATTTCGCTGGCAAATGTACGCGGCATGATTGGCCAAGGTGCGCGGGCCCTCGTCATAAAGGCGGGTCTTGCCGCCGGTGTCAGCTTTGATGAGGCGACGCTGGCCACCCACATCGCGCATTTTCTAGAGGTCTATCAAGCGGGCCTGACGCAAGAAAGCCTGCCGTTTGAGGGCGTGATCGAGGTCTTGGAGACCCTGTCAGCCAAGGGGGCGATCCTCAGCGTCTGCACCAATAAGCCAGCGCATTTGGCCCAGCCAGTGCTGGAGGCTTTTGATATGGTGCGCTATTTTAAAGCCATCGTCGCCAATGGACAGGCCGGCGTCAACAAGCCCGACGGCCGCCATTTGACCTATACGATTGAGGCCAGCGGCGGCAGCGTCGACCGGGCGCTGATGGTGGGCGACAGCATTACCGACCTACAGGCCGCGCGCAATGCGTCGATCCCCGTCGTGTTGGCAACTTTTGGCTACACCATAGAAAAAGCGTCCGCCTTGGGGGCGGACGCTATCTTTGATCATTACCATGAGCTGCCTGATCTGATCGAGCAGCTTTTGATAAGATGATTTATGCGGCTTCGGTCGCAGCGCGACGACGTGGCAAACCATTCACCATGTCAGAGCGCACATCGGTACGGCCCGAACGCATCGCAGGCACGAAACCTTCTTCAACCAGATCAACGCTGACGTCATAGCCACGCTCGCGCCAATACTCTTGAATCTTCAGCTTCAAACGTCGTGCGCCGTCGTTCGTGCAAAAATCGCCTTCCATTTTCGTCCTCATTTTTTCTGTTATTAATTGGGTGAGACAAACCCATAACGAGCATCGGTTTGTTTTGGATGGCGGCTTTAACTACACAAACCTGTCACATTCAAGGCAAAAATCGACGAAATTTGGTGGGACCTAATGCACCAAAAAATCATCAAAATTGGACTTGACATAAGATTTTCTGAACATGTCCCAAAATCGAGAATAATCGCGGTAGAAACTTCCACTTTTTTCAACATATCTAGAATTTTTTTGGTGCTTCTCGGTCGATTCTCATGATTCACCGGAACTCGGGACCCCCACTTTCCGAAGTAATAGGTGCTTTGCAAATTTGCATGGAACAGATTGCGGTCGGTGATTCAGAGTGAAAAACCGTCATAATAGACGTTCACAGATAAAATCGCGGCTATTCCCGCCTGGGACGTAGACGGAGGGATTGATTCCGCCTGTGCCAAACCGGGGGCAAAGTGGGAATAGAGCAGCTAAACCTAAGACCCCGATCCACACACAATTTTGATGCGTGGGCTCAAGGATTGGCACCTGCCCCTCTTGACGTTATAGGCCCCAAGCGTCATGACGCCGCCTCTCGCACTCACTGCCCCAAAAGCGGCATTGCGGACGGGCGATTAGCTCAGCGGAAGAGCACTGCATTCACACTGCAGGGGTCACTGGTTCAATCCCAGTATCGCCCACCATTTTAACCAACGTATTCATGCGGTGTAGGGTGCGGTCCTTTAGAACTGCACCGTGGCAAGGGAATCTTGCAGGAGGATGGACCTGTCCAACAGTTAGCGCGATGTTGCGGATAAGCGGTGCATACTTGCCGGAACGGACCTTTGCCAACGGCTTGGGCTAAGCAGATCGTCAACCCATATCCCGTCCAAATCATCTATTGCCACGCTCGCTGTTTTTCCAGTATTCTGCTATGCACTGGCTTGTGAAGTCACGGAAGACCGCATTTAGGCTAGATTGCATTTTGTCAGAAGGGCCGGACAACAATCCAGCTTTTTTGCAAATCTCAACCATCGCGAATATCTTTTTTTCAGTAACGCTTAGAACGACCCGCTGATAATTGCCCAATGAAATCCTATGCGAAACCGCGCACTCGCCCGAAACCACTAGCGGTATGACTTCAATATAAGCCCGAAGCGCCTCGCCCCTCACGGCCTGCTCCCGTGTCCCAACTGGAACTCGATTAAAGCTCAATTCAGACTCTACTGTTGCTTTAATCGAAGCGTTGCTAACCTGACAGGTGCGAAATTCTTCATCATCTTCCTCAGTCAAGACATACACTGGCGGAAATTCCTGAGCCTGCACTGCCGTCCCGACACAACAATAAGCGAGTAACGCTAAGACTATAATGCGCAATGAATTCCCCATTTCAAAACTGCCTACCCATGCGATGCCACGAACTCTAACTGATCGATTTTAAGCTGAAAAGCTGAAACGATTCTTTCATATGAACGGGTTCGTGGCATTCGGCGATTGAGTTAGCAACGCGCTTTGCGCGTTAGCAACTGGCCTGATCTGCACCCCAACCCAATGCCCAATGAAACCCTGTGTGCAACCTCGAGAACCCATGCTAGGCTCCACCCTTTCGCGGGTTGAGGGGTGGAATGGCTTGTAATCGACATGTGTTTTCGCTTGGTTTGATCTTGGCCATGCTAATGGCTGTGACCGGATGCGCCAGCGATCCATTGATGCTCAATATTGTTAGCGCGCCTGAGGCCCTCATTCACGGCAAGCTCAATGCCGCCAGTGACACCAAGCCAATCTCGGATCTTCCCGGCGGCGGCATGCTCTATGCGACTGATCGTGCCCCGGTGGGGAGTTCTGAGACCGGGTTTTATGGTGGCGTTCGCAGCCAAGCTTTGCGGGTGGGATTGGCAAAGCTGGAAGTGGGCGATAGCGACCTGACTTGGGAACAGGCGCGGGAGATATCCATTCTGAAGAACAAGGCGGCCCATTATCCGCTGCGCGTGACGTGCGTGGAAGAATTCGGTGCCTTAGACCGCCGCACGCCCTTAACCGAGGATGGAATGAGCGATGGGGCAGGCGTTGCCCGCGCCCGCTTTGCCAAAGCGATCAACGAACGCTTGGAGCAATCGTCGCAAAAGGACGTGTTCATCTATGTGCACGGCTATAAAGTCGTCTTCGAAAATCCGGTGCTGGTAAGTTCAGAGCTCTGGCATTTCTTAGGGTATGAGGGTGCATTTATTGCGTTTTCCTGGCCATCAACGCCCAAAAGCACCGCCTATTTTGGCGATATTGATGCAGCGGCCGGCATGGCTCGCAATCTTCGTGAACTGATCGAGTTTGTGGAGACCTCCACCAAGGCAGAGCGGATCCATATTCTGGGCTATAGCGCCGGTACCCGCATGGTCGCGCGCGCGATGGAGCAAATCTCCCTGATCAACCGGGGCCGCGAGGCGGACCCCAACCGCCTCGGCCACAAGCTTGAAAACGTGATGCTGGTCAGCAGCGATATCGACCGGGATGTCTTTACGGCCTATTTGGCGGACGGCATCCTTGGGTCTCAACGGCATCTGATCATCTATGGATCACAGCGCGACCGCGCCTTGCAGGTGTCTGGCTTGGTCACCGGCCACAAGCGGCTGGGCTCCACCATGACATCCAGCGAACTGACCCCCGCCTTTCGCCGCCTGCTGACCGACAATAAGGAGCGGATTTCCTACATCAATGTCTCGAATGCGGAAGACATTACGCTCGATAACGGACATGGCTATTTCCGTTCCAGTCCTTGGGTCAGCGGCGATATCCTGATGAAGCTGGCCTATCGTCTGCCCCCAGAAGAAAGAGGCCTGGTGCGCGACCCCTCGACCGGGATCTTGTCGTTTCCACCAGACTATCTGCAACGCATGAGCGCAATCCAATCGGCGAGCTTCGCCGCTTTGTGCGCCAACCAGCCCGCAACACAGGCACCAATCACCCCAAACTGTAAGGCCAAACCGCTGCCGACGCCGACTAAGAAGTGAGATTAGTGGGGTTGGTTTTGAAGCGTGCATTCCTTTCGGGAGTTAGCTCCACCCTGTGGCTTGGTCTAATCTCGCAAAAACGCCAGCAACGGCACGATGCTCGTCCCCGCATCCTCTTCATGCGGCACATGACCAAGGTCGTCGAAGGTCGTCAGCGTCGCATTGGGCAAAGCTTTGAGATAATCCTGCGCGTTCGCCACCGGAATGAGGGCGTCCTTCTTGCCCCACAGCAGCAAGACGGGTTGGGCGATTTTGGGTAGGATCGGCCGTGGGTCGACGAGCACGGTCTGCTGCATGCGGGCCAACAAAGCGTCTCTACTGCCGGGGGCCAAGGTTAGGTCGTAATAGCGATCAAAGACTGCCTCGGTCAGGCGCTTAGGGTCGGCGTAAGCGGCCTCAATATTGGGCCGATAGAGCGCTTTGGGCAGGACATAGGTCATCACAGATAAAAGGGCGGGCACGTCGGCCTTCTGGCCATAGGCAAAGCCGGGGCTTGCAAACCCATCTGGCGAGATCAAAACAAGCTTGCTGACCCGGTCTGGATACTTGGCCGCGAATGTCCAAGCAATCCTGCCGCCCAAGGAATTGCCGAGAAAGACAGCCTGCTTGATGCCCAGTTTGTCCATCAGCTTGAGGATGAGGGCGTGGGTGCGCGCGTCAGTATAGTCGCCGCTCGGATCTGGATCAGACAGGCCAGCGCCGGGCAGGTCAAAGCGCACCACGCGATATGTGCGCTCTAGCGGCCCTGCCCAATTGTCCCAGGTCTGTAGGCTAGAGCCAAAGCCATGCAGAAGAATGATGGTTGGCGCAGATTTGAGGCCCGTGTCGCGCACATGCAGGCGAAAGCCGCCCAAATCGACGAGGTCGCTGGGACTGTTCAAATAACGCGCTTCTAGGTCTTTTCGCGAGCGATCCGGCGTCCATAGCCAGAAGGACAGGGCTAGCACGAGGATCAGGCCGATGGCACTTGCTAGCTTTAGAGTCATTGCATCCCTGCTTTCATTACCCAATTACCGATCGCACAAACTTGCTTAGAAACCTAGTTGTCATTCTATCCTAGATATTTATGATTGGATCACTTCTAGACCAAGCAAAGGAGTAAGCCGTTGAAAAAAGCGATCCTGTGTCTGCCCTTGCTCCTCGGCGCCTGTGTGTCCCCCTCTGGCTTGTCTGGCACGGTGCCAAACCCAGAAGACGCCAAGTATAGCTCGCCCAATTGCCGCGCTATTCGCGCGATGGCGGCAGATCACGACTTCACCTCTGCCTCTCGGTCGGGCTTGGCCTTGGGCACGGAAGAACCACGCGGGCGGATTAAGACCGTCCCTTCAACTAAGGATGTTGCCGCTTATCAAGAGCGGCGTCCAATGATTGAAGCCGGCGTGCGGGATCTGTGCACGTCCTAGCGCTCTAAGCCCCTCACCTTTTTTGACGCGGCTGGTCGCGCCGCCAATCCCAAGGCGCTTCAAAACTGCCCTTCCACATGCCAGCCTTTCTGGCTTTAGCCTCGGCTTCATGAGACCGATAAGCCTTGGAGTAGCGCAGGAAGGCCAGTGCATGGCCGTTGCGCACCATCCAAGCCTGTAAGTCTTCCCCCGCCACCGAACAGCGCGCCACGACGCGGCCATAGCGGTCCTTGCCGGTCGGCTGGCAGGAGACCGACCGCGCGCCTACCTTATCGGCCAAGGCAAATGCCGCACGCTGGCCACAGCGATAGGTTTTGCTTGATTGATCGAAGCAAGTTTGCGCCGATTCCGGGGCGTCAATACCGAACAGGCGGATGCGCGTGCCTTGGACCTCCAACGTGTCGCCATCAACGACCGAGGCCCTGCCCTGAATGGCAGCTGTCGACGCCGTTGCGACTGCTTGCATGGCCACGGAAATCAGGCCGCCAAAAACGACTAGACACAAAACACTTTTAGTTGTATTTTGAATTACGCTACTATTAGGAACACACATGAACGCGACACACTTTAAAACACTACTGGCTGGCCTCATCATGGTTTGTGCGCCAGTGCAACTCCAGTCCTCGCCCGTTCAGGCTGGCGTCGTGAGCGCGTCGGAATACAGTGTTGGCCGTTGCAGCGGCTGTGGCTGTCGCGGCGGCCCCGGCTGGCGCTCTAAGCGCACAGGGCAGTGCGTGGGCTGGGAAAACCTTGCGAGGGAATGCGGTAATCCTCCAAGCCCCAAGCGGTGCACGAAGGAAAACTAAATTCTTCCGAGGTGTTTCGTTGGCTTAGTCGTCAAAACCGACAAAGGTGGTGGCATCAGCCACGCTCTTGCGCTCTGATACCACCGCATTGGCAGGGAAAGTCTCGTCTGGCCAGCCCAGCGCAATGCTCTTCATAATGACCTGATCGTCCGCAATGCCCGCATGCTCGCGCACGACGGGTGATTGCATAATGCCTTGGCTGTTGATGACGGTGCCCAAGCCCCGCGACCAAGCAGCGTTCACCAAAGCTGTTGCCACTGCCCCGCAGTCAAACGGCGTATCGTCGCTGCCGTCTAGGACTTTGTCATAGGTGATGATGATGCAGACCGGCGCGTCAAACTGGCGAAAGCCGCGCAGCACCCAGTCCTGCCGCATGACTTGATCTTCGCGTGCGATCCCCATGGCAGAGAATAATTGTTTAGCGACGCCCACTTGGCGATCCCGGTGCACGCCTGCAAAGGCTCCACCAATGCGGAACTCGCGTGAGTGCGGCACGCCAGCCAGATTACGCTCGGTATTGCCGGCGCGAATGCGGTCTAAGGGTTCACCCGTCAGAACATAGAAGTTCCAAGGCTGGGTATTCATCGACGAGGGCGCGCGCATGGCCAGCGCCAAAATCTCTTCGATCAGCTCTTTCGGTACTGGGTCTGGCTTATAACCGCGAATACTACGCCGACCCAAAACAACCTGATCGAATTCCATGTGATACCCCTGAGCCATTTTACGCTTAACTTGCTTACCCTCTCCTACAGGGACTCAGGCGGAAAGGTCAAAATGCCGTAGGGGGAACCTGATCTCGCGCCCGCCTAAAAACCAAGTCTCTAACGTTTCTGAATTTACAAAGCCCAGAAACTCGCCCACATTCCATCAAAAGCGCCCTCGATTTCAGATCAGAAGCAGGCGCAAATGACAGGGGCGGACATGACAGACGGGCTTAATTCTCAATCAGACAGCACAAGTATGAAGGAAAGTGTCCCACCACCGAGTCTCGCGACCAAGATTTCCTATGGCTTTGGAGCCATTGCTTACGGGGTCAAGGACAATGGCTTTGGCTTCTTTTTATTGATTTTCTATAGCCAGGTTTTGGGCGTCGATGCGCGCCTGATCGGCCTCGCTATAACGATTGCCTTGTTTCTGGATGCACTCAGCGATCCAGTTGTTGGCTATTGGTCTGATAATTTTAGATCGAAATGGGGCCGTCGCCATCCCTTTATGTATGCGTCCGCCCTCCCGGTTGCCGCGTCCTTTTTTCTTCTCTGGAACCCTCCAGAAGGTTGGTCGGATATGGCCTTGTTTTGGTATGTGCTGGTGATCTCTGTGTTGATTAGAACCTGCATCACCTTCTACGAAACACCCAGTTCTGCCTTGGCCCCCGAGCTTAGTGATAATTACGACCAACGCAGTGGACTCCTCAGCCTCCGCTTTTTCTTTGGTTGGACTGGCGGCAATCTAATGGCCGTGATTATGTTTGTGGTGCTGTTTCCAGCTTTTGCCACACCCACCATTCCAAATGGCCAGTTCAATAAGGATGCTTATTCGACCTATGGCATGATCGCTTCGGTGATGATTTTTGTCGCCATCATGGTCTCTGCGCTTGGGACCCATAAGCGCATTGTGCATCTCAAGGCCCCACCTCCCGTGCGCACCCTGTCGATCGGCCTAATTTTCAAGGAGATCTTCGAGACCTTATCTAATCGGTCGTTCATCGCTTTGTTTCTAGCAGCCATTTTCGGGTCGATTGCGTCGGGGCTGTCTGCGTCCATGACCTTTTACTTTACCTCCTTCTTTTGGGGGTTCACACCCCAACAGACCGGATTCTTGACCATCAGCGTCTTTGTCTCTGCAATCATTGGGGCTGTCATGGCCCCGATTGTGACCAAGTCTATCGGCAAGAAGCAGGGTGCGATGATCATTGGGTTGGTAGCTTTTCTGGGAGCACCTTTACCCATCGTGCTGCGTCTTTTGGGAATCATGCCCGAGAATGGTGACCCAACTCTGTTCTGGATCGTCATGTTCGCCAATATGGTCGACACTGGGCTGATCATTTGCTTCCAAATCTTGTCAGCATCCATGTTGGCTGATCTGGTGGAAGATGCAGAGATTAAGACAGGGCGACGCTCGGAAGGCATTTTCTTTGCGGCATCGACCTTTATTCGCAAGTCCGTGCAAGGACTTGGCGTCATTACGGCGGGCTTTGTCTTGGCCGCTGCGCAATTCCCGGCAGGCGTCAAGCCAGACCAGATACCCGAAGAAGCCCTAACCCGGCTTGGCCTATTCTATGTGCCAACCATTCTATTCCTATGGTTGACCATGCTGGCAGTCATGTCGACCTATCGCCTCAAGCGCGAGGATCATGAGAACAACCTGCGCGAGCTTGCGTCGAGACAAAGCCAAACTGCCGACTGAAAGTCGGCTTTACACAAGACCGCCCAGCAAAAAGGCCAGCCCGTTGGGCTGGCCTTTGAGTATGTCTCTATTTGGGTAAGCTTTAGAGCTTAAGCCGCAGCCTTTTCCCCAGCGCTCAAAGCGGCATAGCGCTTCAAATGCCAATCGGCGCTGCCAGCTTGGGTGTCGATCATGGTCAGGCGCTTGAAGTAATGGCCGATGGCCAACTCGTCCGTCATGCCCATGCCGCCAAAGATCTGGATCGCGTTTTGGCCAACAAAGCGACCGCCGCGACCGATTTGCGTCTTGGCACCGGCGCAAGCTTTCGCGCGTTCCAGCACGTCATCTTCGCCACAACGAATGGCGGCGAGATAGGCCATCGAAGTCGATTGCTCGGACCACATGAACATGTCGACCATGCGGTGTTGCAGGACTTGGAACGAGCCAATGGCGACGCCAAACTGCTTACGCTGTCGGGCATAATCCACCGTCATCGCATGGGCAACGCGCATGCCACCGACCGCCTCGGCGCACAAAGCGGCGATCACATTGTCTTGGGTCTCTTCCAACGCGGGCAAGATCCCGTCGACGGGGCCGATGACGGCGTCAGCGCCGACCGAAACATTTTCCAGATAGACGTCGCTGGCGCGCAGGCCATCAACGGTTGGATAATCCTTGGTCGATACGCCTGCTGCAGTCTTGGACACTAAGAACGCCGTCAGACCGGCACGCTCGCGCTGGCCACCTGCCGTACGGGCGATGACGATGATCGTATCCGCTTGCGGCCCGCCAATGACGACTGACTTATGGCCGTTTAAGACATAGCCTGCGCCGTCCTTTTTCGCAGTCGTCGACACATCGGCCAAGTCATAGCGGCTCTTAGGCTCGCTGGTGGCGAGGGCGTAAATCCCCTCACCCGTGGTGATGCGACCACCATGTTCTTCTTGCTGGGCGGCAGAGCCTGCCACGCGCAACAAATTGCCGCTGGCGACAACGGATGGAATGAAAGGCTCAACCACCAAGCCCTTGCCGAATTCTTCCATGATGACGAGCGTGTCGATTGCACCACCGCCAAGGCCACCCATGGACTCAGGCAATGGGGCCATCATCAGGCCCATCTCGGCCATCTCAGCCCAGATCTCAGGCCGCCAGCCGGCTTCGGAATGAATGGCCTTGCGACGCGTATCGAAATCATACTTTTGCTGGACCAGCTTTGCGATCGAGTCCCGCAGCATGTTTTGTTCGTCGGTAAAATTGAAATCCATGTGGACGTTCCCTGAGTTCGTGCCTGTTCAGGCTCTGCATTATCGATGAATTGATAGCGCGTTTAGCGCACGATGCTAGAGGGGAAGCGCGGTTTAAGTCAGGCGATTACACATCAAAAACGCAAACAAGCCCGCGATCACACGGGCTTGCTCAATAGGTTGAATGCGAATTCTTAGCCCAAACGGGTCAAAGCCGCTTCGTATTTCTGCTTTTCAGCTTCGTAAGCGGCGCGACGCTCGCGCTGTTCATCAATCACTTCAGCGGGTGCTTTGGCGACAAAGCCTGGATTATCGAGCTTGCGGGAAACCGTCTCGATTTCCTTGGTGCAGCGGGCAATCTCTTTGGACAAACGGGCCTTCTCCGCCCCAATATCCATCACGCCAGCCAAAGGAATGGCGACAATCGCTTCACCCAAGACAAAGGTCACACTGCCGGCTGGCGCGGCATCTGCCACCACCGAATAATCCAAGCGCGCCAAGCGGTCGATTTCGGCCTGATAGCGCTCCAAGCGTTGTGCGGTTTCTTTTGAGGCACCGATCAGAAGCGCTGGTACCTTTGCCCCAGCAGGGACATTGGTTTCGCTGCGCAAGGACCTAAGGCCCGTAACCAAATCGACCACCCAGCCGACTTCAGCAGCGGCCGCTTCATCAATGAGGCTGACATCGAGTTTGGGCCACGCTTCATTGATCAATAAGCCCGCCCGTTTGGGACCGAACTCGGCTGTCTTGTCCCACAATTCTTCAGTCACAAACGGCATGAAGGGGTGCAGGATTTTCAAAATCTGATCGAGAACCCAAGCCACCGTCCGGCGCGTCTCAGACTTGGCTTGCTCGTCTTCGCCATTCAGCAAAGGTTTGACGAGCTCCAGATAGAGGTCGCAGAAAACACCCCAAACGAAGGCATAAGATGTCTGGGCCGCTTCATCGAAACGATGGGCTGAGAGAGCGGCTTCGACACTATGAGCGGTCTTGGTCAATTCGGACACGATCCAGCGGTTGAGCGTGTGCTTCACCGCGCTCGGCTCAAAGGCTTCCCACAGGCTGCATTCATTCATCTGGGCAAAGCGGGCGGCATTCCACAATTTCGTGCCGAAATTCCGGTAGCCCTCCACCCGCTTATCACTCATGCGGATATCGCGGCCGGGGCCTGCTGCAATGGCGAGGGTGAAGCGCAGCGCGTCGGCCCCATAGGTGTCAATCAGAACCGTGGGGTCAATGATATTGCCCTTGGACTTCGACATCTTCTTGCCGTTCTCATCGACCACGCGGGAGTGGATCACAACGGTCGAAAAAGGCGCTTTGCCGGTGAAGTGACAGCCAAACATCATCATCCGGGCGACCCAGAAGAAGATGATGTCAAACATCGTCACCAAGGTGCTGGTTGGATAAAAGCGGCTCATCTCTGCCGTGTCTTCAGGCCAGCCAAGCGTCGAGAATGGCCATAGGCCGGACGAGAACCAAGTATCGAGAACGTCTTCGTCTTGGATCAAAGTCACATCGCGACCATGTTTGGCCTTGGCCGCCGCGTGGGCTTCGGCTTCGGTTTCTTCAACGAAGATTTGGCCCTCTTCATCATACCAAGCCGGGATCCGATGCCCCCACCACAATTGGCGCGAGACGCACCAAGGCTCGATATTGCGCATCCATTGGTAATAGGTCGCCGTCCAGCTTTCAGGCACGAACTTGGTCTCGCCGCTTTCCACCGCTTTGAGCGCATTAACCGCAAGCTTGGCAGCATCGACATACCATTGGTCCGTTAGCATTGGCTCGATCACCACGTCCGAACGCTCACCCAAGGGCTGCGTGATCAGCTTGTCTTCGACTTTGAGCATCAGGCCGCGCGCATCAATGTCGGCAACCACTTGCTTGCGCGCCTCAAACCGGTCGAGGCCGCGATAGGCTTCGGGGATATAGTCGGCATCCAACATCCGGCCCTTGGTATCCAGCAGGATGAACATCTCAATATTGTGGCGACGGGCAACTTTATAATCGTTGAAGTCATGCGCGCCGGTGATCTTCACGGCACCGGAGCCAAAGTCCGGGTCGGGATATTCATCCGCAATAATCGGGATCAAACGATCTGCCAGCGGCAGTAGGCAGCGCTTGCCGACAATCGACGCATAGCGCTTGTCACTGGGATGGACAGCCACCGCGCCATCGCCCAGCATGGTTTCCGGGCGCGTGGTGGCGATGGAAATATAGTCGCGGGTTTCAAATTCTGTCGGCTCGCCATCCTCATCAAAGGCGATGGGGAATTCATAAGTCTCGCCATTTTCCAGCGGATACTTGAAGTGCCAAAAATGCCCGGCCCGCTCTTCATTGACCACTTCGAGGTCCGAGACGGCGGTTTCAAAGTGCGGGTCCCAATTGACCAAGCGCTTATCGCGATAGATCAGACCTTCTTTATGGAGCTGGACAAAGACCTTGCGCACTGCCGCAGACAAGCCCTCATCCATGGTAAAGCGTTCACGGCTCCAATCACAGGATGCGCCCAAGCGCTTGAGTTGGGTGGTGATCGTCCCGCCGCTCTCGGCTTTCCAAGACCAGACGCGTTCTAAGAATTTTTCCCGCCCCAATGTCCGACGATTTTCATTGGTGCCGCTTTGCGCCAATTGGCGCTCAACCACCATTTGAGTGGCAATTCCCGCATGATCGAGGCCCGGCTGCCATAGGACTGACTTGCCGCGCAGCCGCTCAAAACGACACAAAATGTCTTGCAGCGTGCAATTCAGTGCGTGGCCAATGTGCAGAGAGCCGGTAACATTTGGAGGCGGAATAACGATGGAGAAAGTTTCAACGTCCGGATCGGCCTTTGGCTTAAACGCGCCTGATTGTTCCCACGCTGCGTAAAGGCGAGGCTCAGCAGCTTGAGCGAAAAAATGACTTTCTAACATGTGTGTCCCGAGTAAATGTGGTGGGGGCGACGGGGATCAGCCCCGTTGGCACCAAACAAAAGCGACGTTGGCATACCATGCCAACGCCGTTCTTTTGAAGACTTTCTGCTGTTGGAAGCGGCCTGAGGGGCCCAAAGCACAGTCTTAGAAGGAGCGACGAGCGATCCGTGCGACTTCGGCTTCGACTTTTTCTTCAACAATGCGGGGCAAATTTGCATCAAGCCAGTCTTTCAGCATCGGCTTGATAAGCTCGCCCACCATGGCTTCCACTGTATTGCCCGAGATGAACATGCCGGGCAGCGTGGTGTTGGGGGCCAATTTTGCAAACACGCTCGATGTCTTGTCCGCAATCGGATTGCTGACGAGACCCTGATCGAACGGGAATTGCGTTGGTGCAGGCTCTGGGGCCGGCGCATAGACTGGTGCAGCGACGGGGGCTGCAGCCACAGGAGCTGGCGGTGGTGGTGCCGCAGGCTCAGGCTCTTCCCAGCGATCTTCGACAATAATTTCCTCAAGCGCGACTTCGGGCTCATCCTCGACGGGCAGATCGTCAAAGTCGAAGTCAGGCGAGACCGTTTCCGGCATGTCCATGATGGGCTCGTTCAACTCTAGAACTTCGTCACCGAAATCGGGTGCCGCCACAGGTGCGACATCAGCTGCTGGAGCTGCACTATCATCTTCAGAAATAATCCGGCGAATCGAGGCCAGGATTTCTTCCATAGTCGGTTCGGCTTGTGCGTCTGCGGCGCTCATAATATCCCCATGGTGTGCGAATCGCACATGAAGTTCAGTAAGCTAGCTTGGATTACCAATCAAAGTCTAGCGATGCCCCGAATCTGACAACAATTCGTTAAAAGGCAAATGCAGGTGCAATCGAAAAACCTGGCAATGGAGGAACTGTCGCATCGAAAACGACGCGACCAGCAACATTTGTTCCACTCTTAGTAAAGATGTTGGCTGAACCCATGGGACCTTTTAGAACGACGACGCACAACCGGCCCTGCTCTGCCAATATGTTGGTCCAAGCATCCGGAAAAGCCTCAACCCCGCCGTCGACGAATACCAAGTCAAACGGGCCGGCAGGCGGGGCTTCTAGGGCACCCACCACGCTGGTAACGCCGGGAACATCAACAGCCACCTCATCCAGCACCGTGACCGTACAGCCCAAAGCCGCGAAAACCGCCGCACTGTAACCACCAGCGCCACCAATTACCAAAACCTGCTCCCCCGCCATGACATTCGCGGCTTGAGCCAATTTCGAGAAATCGCGTGGCTTCCAAAGCCAGCGGCCAGACGGCGTCGGCGACGTGACTTCGGCATAAGCAAAAGCGCGCTTTTCCGCGACCACAAACGCCTCGCGCTCTACAATTCGCATGGCCCCTTGCAGTGCCAGATCGCTGACATCATTGGTACGAACTTGGCTTTCGATCATCGTGTCGCGTGCTGCCGCAAAATCCATGTCGGTCCCCGTACCCTTGCTCTAAGCTGCTCAATCCAGCGTGCGGACTCATTACAGGGAATTGGGTCATGCGAGCAAGAATGGATCACTGTCCAAAGTCTGCGGCATCACGCTTTAGTTGCAGCACCAACCTGCAGACATTCATTGCCGCTTAAGCCCTGCTCTGTTACATCGCCCCTCCACCCGCTTGCTTCTGCGTCGAGAAGGCCTCGTGGCGGAGTGGTGACGCAGCGGATTGCAAATCCGTGTACCCCGGTTCGATTCCGGGCGAGGCCTCCACGCTTATCTCATTCAGAAGAAGAAGCGCGCCTTTCCCCCTTGTTGTCACCTTCGCGGATGAGCACAACGAAGGGCTGATCTTATCGGGTTTATAGTCGGACCCGTTATCAAAACAGCGCGGCTATGCTTGTTCGCCCTTCCCCTTACAGTTCCTTCTATTCCATCGCGCCCGTAGGCACCCCAGATGTCACCCAATCGGCAATGCGCTGATCACCAGAAGGAAACTCATATGCTTATCGATCAGCTCAATTGGCGCTATGCCACCAAGAAAATGGACCCGAGCAAAAAAGTCAGCGAAGACAAGATTGCGGCGATCCTGGAAGCCATTCGCCTCACCCCAACTTCAAGCGGTTTGCAGCCTTACGAAGTGCTTTTGGTCACCAATCCAGAAGTCCGCGCACAAATCCAAGCTGCTGCTTGGAATCAGGCCCAGATCACAGAAGGCTCGCATGTTTTGGTTTTTGCAGCTTGGGACAATTATACCGTTGAGCGCATCAATCATATGTTTGACCTGACCAACGAAATCCGCGGCTTTAAAAACGACGGCTGGGAAAATTATCGCAACATGTTGTTGGCGACCTACCCGCAACGCGATGCGGAGGCCAATTATCAGCATGCTGCCCGTCAGGCCTATATTGGCTTGGGTGTGGCGATGGTTGCGGCCGCTGAAGCCCACGTGGATGCCACGCCGATGGAAGGCTTTGACCCAACAGCTGTGGACAAGATTTTGGGCCTTAGTGAGCGCGGTCTGCGCAGCGTTGTGATCTTGCCCTTGGGCTATCGTCAAGATGAAGGCGATTGGCTGGTAAATCTGACAAAAGTGCGCCGTCCTACCGCCGATTTCGTAACAGAAGTGCGCTAATAGAGTTACAAAATCTACCATTCGGTAATAAATCTATTAACCGAACATTAAGGTTAGAATCATATTAACTAATTCTGTCTTCTTCGGAAGACACCCCACCATACCCGATCTTAACGGGGGGCCGGCAACGGCTCCCCGCTTTTTTTGGGCGCTGTGGTTTATCGCACCTCAGGTATCAGGTTCTGCAGCTTGCTGCATTCAATCCGCATCAAAGGCTTGCACGATCCGAAGGTGGCGGTATAAGGCGCGCCTCCAAGTGTTCCCCGATAGCTCAGTTGGTAGAGCAAGCGACTGTTAATCGCTTTGTCGTAGGTTCGAGCCCTACTCGGGGAGCCACTTTCCTCCACCCCCCTAAAAGTCACTTTGGCAGCGAGATTGACCAGTTAGCGGTCAAGTTTGCACGGCGTGGGGAATTTCGGCCATGACTTGAGCATTCAAGCGGGCCTGCATCTCCCACAATTCGGCATAGACCTCGCCTTTAGCCAAGAGCGCCTTGTGGCTACCCCGTTCGGCAACTTTGCCATCAGCCAGCACGATGATTTCGTCCGCATCGGCCACCGTTGATAGGCGGTGGGCGACCACCAAAGTCGTGCGGCCTTTGGCAGCATCTTCCAACGCCTCGCGAACTTCCGCCTCGGTAACCGAGTCGAGGCTGGAGGTAGCCTCATCGAGCACGAGGATCGGTGGATTCTTCAAGAGGGCGCGGGCAATGCCGACACGCTGACGCTCCCCACCTGAAAGTTTCAAGCCCCGCTCACCCACTTTGGTTTGAAGTCCCATGGGTGCCGCTGCGATTAGGCCCTCCAAGCGGGCCATTTTGGCCGCTTCGGCGATTTCCTCTTGGGTGGCATCTGGACGCCCATAGGCGATGTTATAGGCCAAGGTGTCATTAAACAGCACAACGTCTTGGGGCACGAGGCCAATGGCCGCGCGCACGCTTTCTTGGGTCACATCGCGCAAGTCCTGGCCATCAATTCGAACGGCTCCGGCTTGAGGATCATAGAAGCGAAATAGCAGGCGCACGATCGTGGACTTGCCTGAACCAGAGGGGCCTACAATTGCGACAGTCTTGCCACTGGGGATCGTAAACGAGACGTCAGATAGCCCCGCATGGCGACCATCATGGACAAAGGCGACATGGTCGAATTGCACCTCTCCGTGGCTGACATTCAAAGCTATCGCTGACGGCTTGTCCGCAATGTCAGGCTGTTCATCCAGCAGCGCATACATGGCTTCCATGTCGATCGAGCTTTGTTTGATCTCGCGCCATGCAAAGCCTAGAATATTGAGTGGCCCATATAGGTTCAGCATAACAAGCGTCACAGCGGCAATATCGCCTGCCCCCATTGTGCCGCGGGAGATCGCATAGCCTGCAGCTGCCACCATGGCTGCCAACCCCAAATTCTGGATAAAGCCTTGCGCCGCATTGAGGCCTTGGAGAGTCGCGTTGGATTGGACTGAGGCGCGGGCATAGGTTCGGACCGCTTGATTATAGCGCTCGGTCTCGCGCGCTTCTGCGGCAAAGGCTTTGACCGTCTCGAAATTCATCAAGGAATCGACTGCGCGGCCCGTTGCTTCGCTGTCGGCATCATTCATGTCGCGACGATATTGCAGGCGCCATTCGGTGATCGCCAAAGTTATGATCGTATAGACCACGACGGTCGATGCCGCGATCAAAGCAAAGAACCAGCCATAGCGCACACCCAAGACTGCGGCTGCCATCAACAGTTCAATGAGAGTGGGTCCAATGTTGAACGCGACAAAGCGCGTCAGAAAATCGATCGCGCGAACCCCGCGCTCAATCGTGCGCCACACCGCGCCTGTACGCTTGGATTGATGGAAACGGATCCCAAGAGCATGCACATGGCCGAAAACGGCAACCCCTGCCCGCCTTTGTGCTTCCTCACTGACAGGCTGGAAAATGGTGTCGCGCAATTGGGGGGCACCAGACCCTAAGAACCGCATCAAAGCCCAAGCGCCAATCGCCATCAGAAACACAGCATCCCAGGACGGATTGTTGCCGCTACTTAGGCCATTCACGGCATCAGCCAGAACCAATGGTGCGCCGACAATGAAAACCTTAGAAACGAGCGTGAGGCCGAGGGCTAGACCCACCCGGACCCGCAACTCTGGTGTATCCAGTCCACCGATCAAGCGCACCAAGCGCGCTAAAGCCCGCCCAATCGGCGAAATCTCATTGGCTGCGTCGGAAGCTGTGCGTTCGCCTTTTCTCATATTTAGCACATAGGCAATCTTGCCGGGGGTTGAACAGCCTAAATGTGTTTGCTGGGAAGGCCTGATGCACAATTGTCAGGAAACATGCATATAGCGCACGCAAAATCAGGTGTGCCCCTGAAGTGAGTCGGGCGCACATTTGGACGTCCACTTAAGGAACACGGCATGACCAAACTGAAATCTGTGTGCGTCTATTGTGGTTCATCCAACAAAGTAGATCCTGCATTTCTAGAGCTTGCCACCCAAATGGGCCTGGAAATTGCCAAACGTGGCGTCCGCCTCGTCTATGGCGGCGGCAATGTCGGCTTGATGGGGGCATCGTCTCGTGCGGCGCATGAAGCAGGCGGCGAAGTTCTTGGCATTATGCCGCACTTTTTGACCAAATGGGAAAAGCCAAATCCCGCCTTTGAGACCCGCATGGTTAAGACGATGCACGAGCGTAAATGGGGCTTGTTTGCCGAATCCGACGCTTTCATCGTCCTGCCTGGCGGTATAGGCACTTTGGAAGAAGTGGTTGAGACACTGTCTTGGCAACGCTTAGAGCTTCATCAGAAGCCGGTCGTGTTTGTAGGTCGGGCTTTCTGGCAACCTTTTGTCGATTTGATTGAAGCCACGATCGAGACGAAATTCACGCCTGAGTCTTTTCGTGACTCCTTCTTCTGTGTGGACACACCAGAAGAAGCAATGGACGGGTTAGAATCGGCGCTCGCGATAGCGTAAAGCCACTCTCACAGCACCTGCAACAAATCCTTGTTGATAGGGTCGCCGGTCTCTGGCGCGACACCTCACGCTTGCCCACAAACTCGGGGCCAACAACTAACCTCGAAATTCAAAAATACGTAAAAGTAAATTTGATTAGATTTTTTGTACTTTGTTATTAAATTTTCTATAAAATATATTTAAAAGATCGTGTCCCACAGCGTGGTGTAACAGCGTTGCCACGAAGTAGCCGGTTTAGGGCTGTGCTGGTCATGATCAGGGAACTGCGCTGAGCATGACGATGGGATCATTGCTTAAAGGTGCGAGAGTTTC
>Ga0247832_1003850_pt1 | contig 19766 bp, 17 predicted proteins | sample LaCruzMarch2015__10_FD_192407 | JGI IMG/M metagenome (GOLD analysis project Ga0247832, IMG submission 192407) | Freshwater microbial communities from meromictic Lake La Cruz, Castile-La Mancha, Spain - LaCruzMarch2015_4m | ecosystem: Environmental > Aquatic > Freshwater > Lake | place: Spain... | reverse complement strand
ATCAAGTTGATTGTTGTATAATGCCTTGACATCCCGGTTGATCATTGCATGACAGTTTTTCCACGTCAGATTCATTGTTATAAAACCTCGGCGTCTCATTTGATTGTTGCAAAATGCTTAGTCGTCCCAGTCAGAACAATTGTTGTAAAATGCGCCGTTGTCCCGTTCAATTGTTGCATGATGCTGAGATGCCCCACGTCAACGTCAGTATTCCTTGTCCTTGGGATATCCCTCGTCCTAGAGATTTAATGGAGTATAATATCCAGTCTTCCCATGGTAGTATCCTCGTTGTCACTCCTCGTCACAATATCACTAGTCCTTGTCAAGATTATTGTTGTATAATTCCCAGTTGTCCACGTCAGGATAATCATCATCCCTTGTCCTCGCAATATCCGCCGTCCTTACCAACTGATGGGTAAAGGCTGAGTCGTGCCACACCATATCCTCGACATACCATTGTTATTGCGATTTGCGATATCCCCTCCTTGCAGCCAATTGATTGTTGTATTTGTCAGTCGCCACGGCAGTTCCTCAGATGTCCCTCCATCCCCGTCGTCAACGTCGAGTTGGTCAATTCCTTATTATTTGCATCGCTCATAGATTCTTTCCATGCATGAGTAGAAACAATAATAAAGAGGACGCCATAGATAGCCGCCATAGATAGCAGTGACAGCTCAGTGCCGTTGACAGGGCGGGCCATGTTTTATGGAGCTCGATGGGGGTCTCGCATGGCTACGGTGGCTCGCTTCGCTTGCATGTTTTTTCGTTCTTGCCGTCGGCAAGAACGGGCTGACGCCCGCAAAAACGACGAAATTTCCGTCGGTTGGTATTAATGGTAGATTACTTCAAAGCGCAGATGGAAGCGAGCAGGCATGTAACTTTTACGGTGGTTGACGATAATAGATGGTAGAGAGATAAGTGTTCGTTGAATGCACTAATATAAGAAATAAATCATGAGCTTGTCAAACAGCATTGTCCCAACCTCATCACCATCCGTCATGGAAGTATTTATTGCCGAGCGTACATTTGCAACACAATTATACATTACCGAAGAACGAATAATGTCTGAGTTAGAACAGGAATTGTATGCTGGCATAATGGAAGGCATAACTGACTCTATCGGATGGAATATATCAACACCCTACATTCGTACCAACTGCACCATGTACAATCAACAGCTAGGGTCAAATACTGATGGTGATATTATATTACAAACATATTACAATATGAATTACAGCACTCGTTATCTCGACTATGTAGAAACCATAACTGACTATCCTGAATACTTTCGTTTATATATGAATAATGATACTGGGATGAATAATACAGTAACGACATTCTATAATGTCATGGATGGACTGATACCCAATTGGTCATATGTTTCATCACTCGGATCCACGGTATATATTGAACCTACTGTGACTATTGCACCAGCACCATCCGTAGTATCACAGCAACCGCAGGTATTGGAGATGATCGGACCAGACTTTTCGGGACCACCCACCTCCTATCCTCGACCACTGACAACTGCAGATGGAGGAATGGTGGGAATACAAGAAGCAGAAGGAGGAGGAGACAATACAGGAGAAAATTGTTGCAACAACAATGCAGTGACTTCACATGCAAGTCTTTCATTTGGAATCATTATTGGTGTAGTCATTGCAATTGTTGTTTCAATCATTGCTGCCATATTCGTACGGTCGTATGGTTACAAGGTTGCAAAGCAACCGTCAGAGGAGGAGGAGGAGGAAGAAGAGTCTATGTCCAACAGGCGAGAAGTGGGTAGTAGTCGCAGGCCTTCGTCTAACATTGCCAACTATGACAATAACGGCAATAACGACAACATCAGCAACAATCTATTTGTCGAGGAACCAGATACAGCAATCGCTACTCGATCCATGGTCGCGCAGGATTGTCAGAGCAGTAGTAGAGATTATGGTGTGGACGCTAGCACAACATCAGGCATTGTTGATGTCGTCACAATTCACAGCAACAACGAAGAGGATGGTTTTGTTGGGGGAAGGACTAACATGACCGATAATTTTGCAACATCGACAATTTCTATTGTGGATACAGGTTTTTCCACCGCCGTCGTTGAGACCGGTACGACTAACGTTATGCCATCCGACGGCCTGCCGATTGAGACACGAAGCAGAGAGTACGATATTGTTGACAACGATAACAATACTGATGTTGCTGTCGATGGTGATGGAGAACAATTGCAGAATACTTTAGATACGATAAACGAGGTGATGAGTACCTCCCCCACTGGCATTCGGAGGGAGAATACGCAAGAAACAATGGCAAGATTACTATTACATCAACAGTCCAACTGTAGCAGTAAAAGTGACGGAACAGCCCTCATGACGAACATGAATGGTCCTCACCCTACCCCATCAGGTCTGTTTATCGATCCGACAACTATTGACTATTCGACAATTATAGAACTAAACGATGCTGAGGCAGGATACATAATGACAACGACTGAGACTGCAAGTAGTGATATGCCCTATCCAGAACTTGTATCAACTATGACTGCAGCGGCACGAGTATATTCATCGAATAATCTTGCTGCAATGGCCAATAGTGATGAATTTACCATCTCCGACGTAGGCGGTGGAGGAGCAGCAGGGCCGATCAATGAGGTCTTTGCGTCAGAAAGTATGATACAAACGGGGTTGCTAGTTGATCCTGCCACCATTGACTATGCTGAATCATTACTAGTGCCCGAGAGTGTATCAGATATTGTCGTTGTCACTGGCGATGACGACGATGGGACAATGATGAATAATAATGAAATACTATCCTCATCTACCTCCGCTACAGAACAACACACCAACCAAGAACAAACTGGAACTTTAACTTCGGATAATCTATTGGTATCGTCTCCAAATTTGATGGCAATACGATCCGATTCCTTCAGTTCGAATGATGATACACTTAACAATAGTGATCATTTTCTCCCACCGCATAGCTTTGCCGCCTCGAGTGAGCAGTACGCTGACAGTCTCCTTGATCGCCGACTTGGTCTGTTGGACGAACTGCGAGTTGAGATTACATCGGCTGTAGATGGTGTGCTTGATATGCTAAGTTTGGCGATTGGGCGTATATCGAGCGATATTGCTGACGGCGTTGTATCACCGCCACCATTAGATTGGATTGGTGGTGAAGATTTAGGCTCAATTGAGGCAAGCTGCCTCTGTCATGCATTTACGTGGGAGAAAAAGATGATGTCCAATGATAGACAAAAATTCTTTGAGGATGTGTTGAACAAGGTAGTTCTACTTGTTCATCATGGTTTACTTGAACCACATGATTGCACTCGTATCCTGCATGGCTGTGCATCTATAGTTGGTCTTACACTCTTAAAGGAGCTGCCCAATACGACCGTAGCAGTACAGGGACTGTTGAAGACGAACAATTTAGTCCAAGGTCATCATCTACTCGTAACTACCTTTGAGCAATTCGGTGAAATAGCTGATGGTAAGGAACCAATTGTACCCATGTCCTTTTTCAATTGCAACAATTTGTTACAGTTCTCATATATTTTTTTCTCCACTACTAAGCGTCAATAGCTCCACAGAATAGAGGCTTTGGTTTTGTTAGATTCATGCAATCCGAGTCAGTTAATGCAGTGCTGCACGAACAGAGAGTGTCAGAGATAGAGATTGAGGATGTAGCGGTGTCGATCAAAACACTATTACGTAAGAAGCCTGGCTGAGCCTCAATTCCATGAGATTTAATGGATGATTATAGGCAACCTATACAAAGCATTATTTACGCATCGCAGTTGCCTCTCTTTTTAATCACTGAGCCTCAGACCGATAGCGAACCAGATTGATTCACAATTCTTCCAATTGTAGGCGCAGCGAATCGTTTTCCTTTCCACTAAATGCAAGACTTAGAGTCCCTTGACAATTCAGGCAAAACTCATCACTATTTTTGTGGTATTCATTGAGACGGCAATCTGGACAAAAGGTACCGTCACACGCCTCGCACCACCAAACATTCTGAGTTTGATTAGAGCAATCTTCGCATGCAGATTTGTCACAATCTCCACCATGACCTTGACAATAAAGTAAGGGGCCGCATTGAGAACACGTTATTCGACTGCAGGAATGACAACAGCACTGGGAACGCAGTCGTCACACAAAACTGTGTTACACTCAACACAATGATGAACGCCGCGACAGCATTGATCACATCTCATTCGTTCGCAGAAATCACACCAGCTTGTACGTCTCACTGCAGCTAGAACATGTCACGACTGGACCACATTCGAAGCAAAGCAGCTTTTCACAGGTTCCACAAATATCTGCGTTACACTGTTTACAGAATGGAGTCCATGCATTGATAGCAAGTGAATTTCTGCAAACCATTCTCCATCCTCCAATCCGTTCCTTCGTCACCCCTGCAGATGTGCTCATTGCACTCGGAGCAGTCAACACATTCTTTGGCTAAACTTTTGCTGTATAATGCAAAGAATTGTTTCAACCCTGAGTTGTTGTCGATGATTCGCCAATGCTTGGGCATTTGAATATGCTTAATGTCTACGTGTTTACTATTGACCATTTGGCTTAGGATTGGAAGAACAATTGCTTGTGCTAGTGCTGGTTTTGGCACCACGGCTGGCGACTCTCTCCTTCCCAAGAGGCTGAGGTCAATCTGTCGTAAATTAATTGCGCCATGCAAGATTCGTAAGCCATTTCCAAGATATTACTTAAACGCCGGTAAGATTCAATATTCTCAATCGCTTATTAGCATCTATCCACTTCAAGACATGGTAAAGATCATCGTCAGTCAATTTAGCAGCAAGGTCTTTATCAAGATCAGAGAAATCCAATGTATCCCACTCGTCATTGGTCCAGTTGCATTGGTCGTTGGTTGAAAGAGCAGCGCCCAATAATGCCCTTGAAGATCGTGGAAGGAAGAGTGCCAAGTGGTTTAGAACTGCGTCTGGAAGGCGATTTAGGATGTGATGAATTTCTTGTGGACACATCCTCTTGCTCCCAGTTTGCGGGGTTGTGGGCCCAATTGCTTCCATCCTTTTTCATTTTTCATTTTCATTCGAACCCTTGGGGAGAGGGAAGGAGGGAATGACTGGGAAGAACACTTGCATTCTGTGGAAGTACAAGCCAAGACACAGAATACCAATGATGCAAAGTGGACAGCCAAGTTCAACAAGCTTGCAGCATTCCAGGCAGAGCATGGCCACCTAAGTCCACCAGTAGGTCACGAATTAAATGATTGGACAAGCAATCAGCGAACAAACAAGCTTAATAATAAACTATGCAATGAGAGGATTACTTTGTTGGATGGGTTGGGCTTTGAGTGGAATCTTCAGAATGCAAAGTGGACAGCCAAGTTCAACAAGCTTGTAGCATTCAAGGCAGTGCATAACAACCTAAAAATCCCACAAGACCACGAGTTATATATTTGGACATACAATCAGCGATCAGCCAAGAATAATCCCAAGAGTAAGCTCAAACTAAACGATGAGAGGATTGGTTTGTTGGATGGGTTGGGCTTTGAGTGGTAGCCTAAATTCCGAGACATTTGTTCTCTCTTGTCCTCATGATCCATCCTCGTCTATGTATGGCATATTGTCGAAGTATTCGATAAACATCATCCTCGCATCCATATCGATTTGTCATATAAAATCTCTATAAAAATAGTAAACACTTCAACTGAAAAAAATGTCAGACTCCAACTGTTTTCTCGGAGGTCTTGATACAATATATACCGAAAGACGACATGACGTCAATGACGAAAACTTCTTCAACCCAGCCTTGCTTGCTCTTCTTCATTGAGCACTTCCTTCTCGAACGCAAGCCAGAGGAAAGATGATTCAGATTGACGACAATGTGTGGTTTGCCATCTTCGGCTACACTTTCTTCGCCATCAGCATGGTAGTCTTGATGTGGAAAAGACTCCAACTGTTTTCAGAGGTCTTGATACAATGTATATTGAATGAGGACATGAGATTGTGGCCACACCTCCGTGTCATTCTTGGATTTCATCCCATCATTCTTAGGGAAACGATCAATTATCCCTCGGTGTCATTACAAAGTAAAGAAACCGTCATTCACAACATCGACGCAGCAGTCAATGAGCTCATTTTGCCAAAAGAAATCAAATCTCGACTTCAAGATATAGCACGCATTCGCTTCCAAAGCAATGAGCCCTGCAGTCCAATCTTATTCCATGGTCCTGATGGAAAAAGAATGGCAGCGATGATGCTTGCCAAGTCTATCGGAGTGAATTTTGCTCATGTCTGTGGTCAAGATGTAATCACAACTGGTCAAGAGGGAGTGACACAACTGTCAACCCTCTTCGCATGGACAAAGCTTTGTTCTGATGGCGTGCTATTATTTATCGACGATGCGGACGCCTTTCTACCACATTCGATCAACATACGCGACGACAATAAAAATGTTCCTAGTACATTCATTTTCAATATGAACAAACTTCAACAGAATATCATCCTGGTCCTAGCAACTAAATGGTGAGTGTTCATCTATTATTCTTCCATTTTATTAGTTATTTCGTTAGTTATGAAACGCACTTCTTCTTATCTCGCGGCGAATAAATTGAAGCAAGCAAGATTTGAATAGAGAGATTATTGATAAATGCGAGGAACGTATCCTCTTCCCACTACCAAATGCTGGCTGTAGGAAGGAGCTGATTCTCTCTTGTTTTGATCGTTACGCCCGACTTGTTATTGAATGCAACAATAGAAAGTCATGTACGTTCATGTCAAAAGCCATCCGATTCCTTTGGTGGAAACAGCCACCACTTTTCATCATTATCGATGAGGATATAATGACGGGTGATCAGCTTGAAGAAATTGTAGCAGCAACAGATGGATTCAGAGGAGATGATATCAAAGATCTCATGATAACGATGCAACAAGCAGCACAAGCTTCCGTGACTGGGAGGTTTGATTTTCCATCTGCATGGAGGATTGTTCTAGAAGAGAAGGCGAAGCACGATAAACAAGGTCGATTCCAAGAGCATAACCTCAGTTATTTGGAATGTGATATCCCACAGCAGGAACTTACTTTTGTCTAGTTTTGCAATACGCAGTAGTGTTGTTGTTCCATAGTAATGATGTAATTACTTTTCTAATCGAGGCACCCGACGAGCTTGACGTCCAAGACTTCCTAATAGCTCAACCTTCTTACTATCTGCCTCAGTTGCATCTAACCCATACCGTCTTGCTATACTGCCAAACCAAGACAATGTCTCAAGTTTAATACCTCCATCAGTAGCGACTGCAAGTAAAGGCAACAATGACGACGAAGAAGTAGACGACGACTGCTTTTTTCCACTCTGGAATCCTTGTAGAGCCTGCAATGCAGCACCATCAACATTGATCTTGCCTTTCCCTCGAATGTCTGATCGGGCATCAGGTTCACCACTGCGATTACTCATCGTACCCTGCGTATATTGGACCATGCCGCAATGAGGGGATTCCAATGTTTGTTCAACTTCTACATCAAGACTGTCGTAATCTTTATCAATGTATGCATCTGTTTCTATAGATATCAGTGGTTGTTCTCGTTGGCTGTCACCGAGTAAGAGTGGTATTGCCTTCTCCTTCGCAATCTTCAATAATGTTTTATTAACATCCTGTTCATCTTCAGATGTTATGTCATGCGCATCAACAACACAGTCACTAATCCCAGACGTTGTCGGCATCCTTGACACAGCCGACAATAAACGTATCTCTGTTTCTAACTTTCGATCCATCGTTATACTTGTTAATGAAGGGATGACATCATCGTCAGTATCACTCGATGTCATCAGAATTCCACGAGATGTTATAGTACTGATGGATTCAGGTGAGAGTGCATCAAAGTGTACTCTCATCGTCGGCGTTGTCGAAGTTGGACTAACGTACTGATCTAATACAGGGGAGGAGGATGTTAACGACGACGACGATATTCCTTCAAGTAAGACATCACAACTCCCATTCACGCCTCCAAGATCAATCAAAGGTGTCATGGTGGAATCAGAAGACTCGGACGTTGTAATGGGTGGTGTATAATAATTCAACCGATTCGTTTTGGCATGTATCACAATATGACCATGACTTGACTTTACACGAACAAGTCCACGAGTATGATGATTGGTACTTCCATTAACTATCAGTCGAGCATCATTATCATCCATACCTAAACCACTGGTTACTATGTAGATTGAACCAATATCTATTACCGCACCTTCGTCATCATCGTCAAGTTTGGTATATGTGTGAATGTCCGCCGATGATGACATTGCAGCATCAGAAGTAGCAGGTGTGGCAACGATGGATAATTTGGAACCAACATTCAACATACGTGCACGTACACGCGCCGAAGACCGTACATCCAATGTTTTAGCCTCAATGACTTTTCTTACATATATGTTTCCCTTATCATGAGTCATCTCATCATTAGTAATTTCAGTTGATGATGATGATGATGATGGCGATGTTGTACCATCAGTCATGGTGTTTAATGTAACCTCATAACCACGTACCTTACACCCAATATCAATATTACCATACCTAGTTGATAAATGCACATCACCTTCCATTTTATTCCCATGTTCAATACTTATATCTCCTGCATGTAACTGACAGGTAATGTTGAATTTCTCAGGTGTAGTAATAACTACAACTCTATCTGTTAATGCTATGGCAGCAGATGTGGGAGGTACAATATCAACTTCTACATATGACCCAAGTCGTCCATCTGATGTATATTTGCCATTGGTATGATTTGTCACATGTAAATATGGCGTTATCATTGTATCATCTAAATTGGTATATTCGATACTCTCATCCACACCCACTGACGACAATACCGATTTGTCATCATCATCATCATCATCCTTCTTAACAAGACGAGAGATGGAGAATATTTCAATGATAACATCCTCCCTATTCATTGATGGTACAAAGCGTACGTTTGTGGTGGTGGTTGTTGTTGCTGTATTGTTGGCAATAGTGGTATGATCCTTATTGTTGTTGGGTTGTTGACACCGCAGAAGCAATGTGCCATCTCGCGTAAGTAATGGCAAATGTACCCGTGATATCATTGTTGTTGTTGTTGTTTCGACATGATCATTTTCATCATTTTTCATTCGCATCGCTGATATAGTTGATGCTGTCGACATGGTGTTAGTTTTAGTTGTTATTGATCGAAACGCACCAAGCTGGATAGCGTTGTCGCTATCGTTATTGCGTGTACTACAGAATCTTACATTATCATTCAGAAGAAGATGATGATAACGACGATGATGCGATGAGCAACATGACGTAAGCGGTTCCAATGACGATGGGATGGAGAACAGCGATCCTCCTACTGTTAGCGGCGTTGGATCGATCCAACGACTGTAGAGGACGCGACGCAGCATCAGCTCAGATCATATCAGATCATTGCAAGACAACAAGAAAATCTAAGAAAATGCGGGTGAGTACGGAGTCATCAAAATTACCAACTCATTCTGGCCAAAAAATTACCAAGTAAATTACCAACTCGTACGTACCCACATGGAGTATCTACGTAAATATAGTAAAAAGAGTTGGTAATTTTGGTAATTTTACATGGAAAAGAGGGGTCTGGATGGCCAAAAATCATCTACACTCCCACTTCCAACAATAAGAGTAGTACAAATCAACCATGATGCTCCTACTCTTTCTTCTTCTACTACCATTGTCATCCCATGCCCATTCTCGATGGAGCTGTCCAGAACCACGATCATTAGATACTGGCATCAAGTCCGGTCCATGCGGTGACGAGACGAACATCTTCTCCATTGATAACAACGATGACGGTGAATTGATTGAAATAGCACCAGGTCCCTTACGTGTAACATTTGTCGAATCAGTCCATCATACAGGCGCGCCGTTCCGTATCACATTATCGAATGATGGAAGTGATACTACCAAACAATGTATACTACTGGATCATATCCCACATAATGATTGCTGTTCACCCAGTATAATGGATGAAACGTCATATACGCCATATGTTATAACAATAACAATCCCCAATGTTAGTTGTGAACGTTGTTCATTACACTTGACTAATCCAATGACGGATAAGATTGGGAATGATGGTTCGCCATCTGGCATTGGTTGTACAGATCCTAATGGGACATGTTTTTCCGTATATCATTCCTGTACGAAGCCATTTAAAATTGTAGGCGATGTAAGTACCGGTGCAGTACCACGAGATGAGTATATTTGTCCAAATAGTAGTAGTGCTAATAGTGATTGGCCAACCAGCTGGATTGGTGATGATGGCATGGCAGCTGATGCTAGTGTATCTGGTGTCTATCGACGGATATCGTCAGTTTGGAGTACAGATGACTATACGTTGACGACGGTGCCGGAGACGTATACGAAGGATACAGGTGACATTTGCAAAGTAGGGATTGGTTCATCATCATCAGTGAGTGGTATTGTTGATGAGCCTGAAAATGAGAATGTGGAGGACGAAATGATGGTGGAGCAGGAGGTGTTGCCAGGAGAGACGATTGTGTCAGCACCTGAAGCTGGAATGCAGGCATCATCAACTGTTACTCAACATGGGACATATTTTTGGGGTACTTGTATATTCTTGTTGTTACCTTTTTGGTTGTAAAAATTGCCCTCTAATCGTACTTGTACAAACTAAAACTATTATAGTCTATTTCAACAAAATCCCTCACCACAATTCCGTCGATCTACAGAGCCTTGAATTCACACAACTTCTAATGATATAACCCAAAATTGTCACACTTTCGAGAAATTGAGCAAACTGAAACAGAGTTAAACCACAGTTAAGAAACCCGATACCGCATGAGAAACTATATCCTGGCCATCACCTCCCGAGCCTCTGTGATGGCTTTTAGGGGCTGGTCCTGAAGCCCATGTCACGGTTTCTCAATAAGAACATCGTTCCAGCCTTGAAGTGCACAAGCAGTCGTGGCATCAGCCAGAGCCTGCTTTAGACCTGATGTGGCATCAATGCATTCAGGATACGGCTCAACGATCAGGCCGTCAAAGACCTTGGCGCAAGTAATCCATTGGCTTCGGTGGAAGCTTCGGTGAATAATCCCCAGCACCTCATTCTCACAGCTCTGAACAATGCGCGGAAGCAGGAGAGCATCGATTGCGCCATCGCTCTTGCCTATGCTTTTGAGATACTCGCGGTCTATTGCTGTCCAGCCGAAACGTGGATGCTTGAGCAGCTCATGGCGCAAAGCTCGGATCTCCACGGCAAGATTGGTGGCAAACTTGCGTATGGGATCATCGCCACATGACGTGCGGTTGACAATCCGTAGCCATGTCTTGTACATGCCCGAGCTGAGGATAGAGGCCCCCGTACCGGTCGCAGATCATGCCGATGTATATCTTACGCTTGTCCCGGTAGTTTATAATGGTTGGTACAAGGTGCTCGAGATTTAGCTGAGAGGCCAGAGAGCAGATGAGGCGGTACTCGCTGTTCTCACAGTCCACGTCGTATGCAAAACCGCCCACAAGAGCGTTGCGCAACTCCTTGTGCATGGACTGAAGCGTTGCCTTCCGCGGATACTTATCGTCAGTCACATGAATGGTGGTCCCCTTGGCAAAGAGACGGCCACGAAAGGAGGGTTTGTTTTGCTCGTACATTACCTCGTGCACCACATGACCTTGGGCGTCCTCGACCAGTTCCTGTGTGAGCTTGCCCAAGGCTTCGGCCAGAAGGCCAAGCACCTGACAGCGCTTCAGCTTCTGAACTTGCTCAACAAGGTCCGGACTTGTTTGCCTCTGCAGTCTAGCCTCGAGGTTGTTCAGACATGTGTTGCGCTCTGCCTCATCTTTGCGTAGGTCCTCAATCACTCTAAGCAGCCGGCGACGATCAAGCTTTTCAGAACAGCGGTACTCGTCAAATTGCTGTTCACTCGCACATCCAGAGATTACGACCGGTCGAGCTCTCTAATAACCTAACACACAGCTGTGCTTTGTGCACACACAATGGTAAACGGAGATAGCCGCCTCGTACTCGTCCCTCGCCATATGAACGAGCCTCAACTCTTCCGCAGCCTCTACCTCGTCACGCTCGTCGTATGGTACAATCGCCGCGAGGCCCATAACGTCGGATATCAAAACGATTGATCCTTCCGCAGTCTGGATTGACACTCCCTCAGAACCCGTGCTAACAACAAAGGCGTCGCCTAGGTCGTACGAGCAGCCAACAACAGTAACTTGCATGCCGTATCGAAGCTTCTTGGACGCGATTGTCTCAGATATTTCCATTTCAGAGCGCCGTTTAAGCGAACGTTCGACAGCAAGTCTGCGCTCTTCGATCGCAGCACGCTCTTGCTCCTCTTCTTCGGCTTTGCGTTGCGCCAACTGGTCCGCAAGTCGCTGTGCCATCTCCTGTGCCGCACGCACCGCCTTGACTAGCTCGTCATACTCGGCTATTGCTGCCTTTTGCGCTGCTTGTCGTGTGCGGTGATTCGAATAGAAGTCGGCCAGTCGCCTAGAGAGCTCCTTGCTGACGCCATTCGACGCAACAAAACCATGGTCGCGAATCACTACCCATGAACCGTCCCGTGCAACTGCCACGTCACACACCTTACCGCCATTGTTTTTTGACTTGAGCTTTTCCGCAATATGAGTATTCTGTAATACCCATTGTGTGCCTTCGGAATCAGAGATGAAGTATTCATTGTCAGCAAACAGTCTCAAGAATTTCACCGTCCCCCTCTTTTTGCGGACAAGCTCTATCCGCTTTTTCAGGTTATCGTTGATGCCGTGCGAGAACCAGTAGCCGTTGCTCCCCTGAATTATGGCACAAGTATTGTCGTGCCCAAAGGCAACTTGCGGATTAGCGTCATTACATTCCTTAATCGAATCTGTGGCAGAAGTACCACCCCACCACGCGTATCCACCGGAGCCATCGCGCTTCTTGCCGCGAACATACCACTCGCCTTCTGGTCCAAAGCTCACTTGAGTCATGTATCTACCCTTCGCTGGCAAATTGTTGAGTTGCGAGGCTAGTTTGGCAGGGAGCCCACCAGATGTTGGCGTCCAATTATTCATCGTCTGATATTCACGATCACCAGTGTCCTCTTCGAAGAAGTAAAGGTAGTCATCGCCACTCTGGCCCAGCACGCGGATACGTGAGCCCGGAGTGCCACTGATCTCGCGTGGACGTGCCATCAGCTGCAATTAAAAAATCTTACGAAAATCACACGGATTAATCCCTCACTTTGAGCGGAGCTAGATAAATAGTGCTTGCCGGCGATGCAGACGACACTTTATCCAATGACATGATGTGTGAATGTCTGATTGGTGGGTTGCATTGCGATATGATCACGCCTTTGACGACGCCAAAAAAAAAGCGGGTGATGGGGTGTGATAATGATGACAAATCTAAATGAAGGAGATGTGGGTACATTATATAAATGCAAAGTTTCTTAATTAGTTTACCTCCACAATGTCTCATTTGTCGTAGCCTGCAATAATTGTACCTCCTTCACCAACGCCACTAAAGGTTTCATCCCACGTTTCACTCGTACTTTACTCGCAATCTTCGTCTTCGCCCGTGCTCTGGTATAGTATCCAATGCCGCTGCTGCAGCCGGCGTCGTCGTCGGACCCTTGATACTGCTAGTTCTGCTATTCTCACGCTGCAGCATCACCTCCCCAATCCCCGCCGCCTCTCCTTCGTTTGCCTCCTCCGCGATTGGTAACAACGACGAGGATGAATCCTCCAAACCGACATCTCCTTCTTCCTCCTCGGCCGCAGCTGTTGCCGTTTTCTCCTCCTTCTGCCATTGGACCGCCGCTGCCGTTTTCTTCTTCGTCGACGACGTGGCCGTCGTAGTTGCCGCCGATGCCGGAGACGAGGGCTCTTCTTCCCTGAGCATGTTTAAAAACTCGAGATATCCTTCATCCTCGTCGTCATCGTCGTCACCCTTGTTGGTTGTTGTCGCTGCAGCGTTATAAAATATTTAGAAGTAGTACCTTAGATACTACTACTGCTGCTGCCCCTATATCCACAACAACGCACGCACGCACACACACTACTTCTACCTCTTGTCTCCCTCGCCTGCTTTAAGTTTTCGTAGACGACGCACAGCACACCCGTTGTTTTGTTGGAGATAATATTATACGCCCGCGACAACCCAACCGCCGCGAAAGTGGAGGAAGAGGGGAGGCGATAGTTGTCGATGTGCCTGATCATGCGAGGCGGCAGACTTGTTGATGTCATCGTCGCCAGGAGGAGATCGAGACATGAGATTTTCAGACATGGCGAGTTTTTGTGTGTGGTGTGTGGGGGAAGAAAAATGGACCTCCGGAAGGTCCGACCCTCCAAAGGTCGGACCGAGTTTAGCTTTCCTGAAGCATTGCACAACAACGCAAACACGCTTTTGCAATATTCTTTCAATTTCGTATCGCGTTTACCGAGTGCAGCTGCACACAATGATGACTTCTGAAGCCGGCGGTTGATTTCTAATGTTCTCCTAGGCCTTTATTTGCAATCCCTAAGTCTCTAGTGACCATGTGATATCAGTCTTGAGACATGCTCACTCGCATCAATGGGTCACCTACAGAAGTATACATAGCAGACGCGTTTCAGCATGAATGAAGCATGGAGTGCACAACTGACAATGCAAACACCCATTTTGCCAAGAACCAATAACGCAGACCATAGATAGCCAAAATTTACAAAAATATTGACCAGACAACCCCAACCTCGTGGTCTTCAAACCTCCGCAATTACTGCTACCAATCGCACCGCAGCAGCAGGGCTGATTGTCTCTGATGGAACCACCGCAGCAGCAGAGATTATCTCTGATGAGACGTATGATCCATACCTGAATATCTACGTTGACTGGAAGAAAGTAAATTGTGTTCGAAAGATGATGACAGCTTCTACCACGAAAAAGCCCTAAAACGGTGCAAGGGATATGGCAGCAGTGGCTGCACGAAGAAGCCCGTGACGGCTCCACCCAAGACGAAGCCTACGAAGGCTTTGCAGACTAAGGCGTTGAAGACGAAGGCTTCGAGTGAAGAAGCCCGTAATTGTATAGGATCCATCAAAGAAGAGGTGAAGTAGGCTATGCCCAACCCAATTATTATTGATTTCTTAAATGTTTGTTATGTGTGTTCTTACTATTTACGGAAGAAGAGTGATATCATCTCTACTTCCTTTTTACAACATAGGACCACGTTTAATTCAATACTAGTACTACTGTTACCTAATGCTATTCCACACATTTGATGATTATTGTTGTTTGTTAAAGTACATTGTTCATCACTGCTACTATTACTAGTGCTTCCTTGGGTAGAACACGACAATGACAATTTGACATACAACCACATTAACACCCTCTACCAGTCTTGGTGTGGCATAGCCAGATAATATCCCAATTCCAAGTAGTATTAGATTGTTAGTAATCGACCTTGTATTGTCCGTACAGCATGTGTGCTGCTGCCGATAGTAAGGCAGATCATATTTTGTAGGTCGACCACGTCCTCTGCTTTTATGTTGGATCACAAACCTCTTTCTGAGTCTGCATACACTGAATAAATGTCATTTATATCAGAGGATTGTGAAAAATCAATGAGTTCATTGATCCTTCCGCTGAGATGTCCGGAAACAATGCCGACTGTGATCAAGGTTGCTCTACTTAGCTGTACATCCTGGCATACATCACACCGCAACAACAGCAAGAGAACAAGGTTAAAAACAGTGCCAACCAAGTCAGGGCTGATTTGTTTGATACAATTTCTAGAAAGCTTGACCAAAATATTGGAAGCCAATTTGGTCGAGTCCCCTCTTGCTAGTGGACATCTTATATCAGTAGCTGTAGATCCTATGGAGACAAGCTCTTCAATCGTCAAATTTTGTGATATTCGCATAGCAATTTCCCTACATGCGGAGGTTATTGCCACTGATTCTCTGTCTCCCTGAAGAAGATGTGCAACTGCAGTCACAGCCTTCCAACCGTGATTATTTGCATTGTTTGTTCCATCAATAATTGCATGCCCAATAAATAGGCATACTGCTCCTGCAACACTTGGCAACACATCGTAGGGAGACTTCTCGTTGCTATTGTTAACCTTTCCACCAACCATATTGACAGCTAATGGCGAATCATCAAAGCCAGAAAGTATGGATCTATTTCCTTCAGTATCTAACTGAGATTCGACCTCCTTCGAATCCTCTTTCAGCGGATATGAAGGAAAAAGTGTCTCTGTCACTCTCTTAATAATCCCATGCCGGGGTTTCCGATGCGGTGACCGGCATGGGGAAAAGAAACTCGCATCATGACTATCTTCCGAAGAATATGTATCAAATGTGTAATCTAAAGAATTTCGGCTATCAGAAGAATAAAAGAAAGTTGCTAAGTTTGCAGTGCTCAACATTACTCACCATCGGTCGAGCTATCTTCTGAACTTTGACTCGAGTCAAATGAGTGTTCGTCTCCATTTGACTCAAACGTATGATTAACATCTTCAAACATTGGCTCTATTTCTATTGCATCCTCCAGTTTCACGCCAAACCAAAATAATTGATGAAGATAAGACTCATCTTCATCTGATGTAATGGCCATCTGTGAGGAGCAGGATAGAAAATTCTCTTCGATTTTGGCAAGACAATGATAAATTAGCTTGGTCACCATGCAAATGGATTCTTCGTGGCTTGAGAATAAAGGAAGAGCAGATATAGCAGTGGCAAGAGAGCCACAATCACATGACAACGAAAATAGATCTTCAGATGTGTGCAACGCCATAGCATTCGGTGTAAGCGATATAGCTGGAAGAGGAAAGATTAAGTGAAATTGGTGCGGCTCCAGCTGTCTTCCAACTGACAAGAAAAAAGTCGCAAATCCTAAGGCATCATACATCTCATTCACAGCGGCCACTATTTCCGACAATACTGCTTTGCCGACCTTCCATTTCTGTAGGAAAAGCACCTTGTCATTGCTCATGTAGTCAGTTGTTTCACTATCAACGCAGCGATCACTCACATTTCTGGAAGCATTCAGGATATCTACAACTTTCATGGTGATTAGCCGCAATGCAGTTGATCCGACACCATACATCTGTCCGTGCAAAATTGACTTGATATTCTTCATTGCAACCTCATGATTGTTTGGTTCATCGCATGATCTGTCATGAGAATTATGCCCTAAGCGGTCGACAAGCTGCCATTCGAAGTCACTCGATGATGACTCTGATGAAAGAGTCAAAAATAGTACGTAAAGGAATGGAGTAAAGGGCGGAGGGGCAACAATACAGTTGCTGACATGGAAAGAAGTCAATGGTGCCACTGAGCTTGGAATTGATGAATTCATCCGAGATCTCTGCCCAGCATAAAGCGTTGATGCAAAGAAATCGGAGCAAAATGGTCCCATGGCTACTTCGTGGTCACTGGTTGAAGCTCCATTCATCCAGAAACTTGAAGATCCTAAACCACAGATCTCGCCGAGAATAGAGTGTTTCTCCACTCCAGCAATTATGCCGGTTTGTACTCTTGATATTGAATCGTGGGCACTTTTACAAGGAACCGACCAACAGTAGGCACTCCCATCATTCTGAACAATATTCCAAGCAATACGGGTACCATTTATACTTGATATCATGCCCGCCATCCAATACGAGACAATGAAATGACAACCCTCACGGGTGTTGCTGAGCAGTGATGGTCGATATAGAATAGGTTCTGTTTGATTGACGCATACAGCAACCAGGCCCTGAAACAGTGTCATTATACCGATCACCGCAATAGCATCATATGGAGCTTTGGTAAAGAAAAGTTGTTTAGATTCAATCGACATATGAGCATTGTAACAAATTGTCAGCAATTTCTCCTTACCTGGGTCTCTCACTCCCTTGTTTAAGTCAAATGAAAATGACTTGTTTAAGTCAAATGAAAATGATCCACCTGCTAGAAAGATGCCGTTTACGGATTCAATTGCAGAAAAATCAGGCGATGAACCAATCTGCAATGGTATGCTTCCACGAGCTGCATTGCTAGCCAGCACGAGCTCATTTTTTCTGCGAGGAGTCATAACCTGCAGCTGATAAAGAGAGTAATTCACACAGCAGCCTGCTCCTTCACCACAAGAAACATTTGCTAGAAGAAGGATGGCACGGTTGGACGACGATGATTGATTACCGGGCACTGCATCGATGGGATCCCTAAGTATTGACATAGATTGCACTCGAAATCCGGGTGGCAAATCCACTCCGTAATCAGAAACGCCACCATTGGCGTCATAATCGTTGGTGGTCGATGGAGATAAAAGCAATTGGCTTCCAAAGCCAACGCTTTTCCGTGACCAGCAAACCAACTTAAGGGTGTCAATAGCTGCATATTTAACGACAGCAAGAAGGAAATCGTCATTTTCACGCTCCCACCATACCATACTGACAACACGAAACCGATGCTCATCATTTACATTCCGAAACAGTTTCCATCGAGGAGTCTGAGACGATCGCCCGCTCTCTAGCTGGCACATTCGAGACAAATCCAACACGCACAGCCCGCGAGATGCAGCAACCGCGATTGAACGACCATAGTCTTTCCCTATGACGGCAATTTTGCAGGGTCCATTAGATGCAACATACGAGGTTGGCACGCGTGACTCTTCCCATTTGAGTGATACGTCACGAGTATTTCCTGACTACACACGGCAACAAAGACTATGAGAGGCTACTTAGTGTTTTCTAACAAAATGAACAAATACTCAACGCACCTTGTAGAGGAAAGGAAATGTCACTGAATCACAATGAAGCAGAATAGCAGATGGCTCATTAATGGTCATACATCCATCAGAAGCAAACTTATTTCGGGGCGATAAGGAGCTGAGACTGAAAATCTTTTTCATCATCCGACGATTATTCCCACGCCGTAGATCTTCATAGATATGTACAGCACACAAACCATACTCTGCATCATCTCCAAGTTGAAACCAAGAAAAGAGTGATTGCATGTAGATGTTGTTGTAGGACTCACAGCTAGCCAATGTCAGCCCTGGAACATTACGCTTCCAATCCCAGATCAAACAGAATGGTCGGACACGTAAATCGAATCCAGTAGTTGAGGACGATTTACACATTACCATTTGACTGTTAATTGTAAAGCAATCAGTGGAACGGTGATATAAAATCGACATGCCCCGTGAGCATTCTGTAAAATTTAACACCTTCTTCTCGGTATTGGATTGAAATTCGTTGCCATGATTATCATCCACCACCGGGACTAATGTTGCTTGTGATAGAGAAAATGTATCATGTAGAAGCTCATTAAGACTATCATCTCCGTACGGTATTTTCAATTCCGAAGCAAGAGTAATATTGGCACCGGCATTTATCTCCCACCCACTAGCAATTAATCCACCAATGTTATTTTCAATTGGATTCACTACTTCCTTTTGATCAAGACCCACGACTTCAGCAACACACCATATTTGTGCCACTACTATTTCAGATGGTATAATCACAGCAGCACTGCGTTGTTCTAAACACTGTCCATAAGAACATAAATATTCATCGTCCAAATATGGAGATCGTGTCAGTGCGCAAAGTACTAATGGGTTGATCCATCGTGCACGAGTATAACGTAGACCCAACTTACTAGCTTTACATGATGCAAGTAAATGGATGTTCATTTCAAGTCTATTCTCGTTCTGAGATATATCAGCATTTGATACGATCGAATCATTGTAGATATTTATTGACGAAGGAATAAATGACGTGGTGTAAATATTCAAACTTCCATCTCTCAAGAC
>Ga0247832_1003840_pt1 | contig 19812 bp, 15 predicted proteins | sample LaCruzMarch2015__10_FD_192407 | JGI IMG/M metagenome (GOLD analysis project Ga0247832, IMG submission 192407) | Freshwater microbial communities from meromictic Lake La Cruz, Castile-La Mancha, Spain - LaCruzMarch2015_4m | ecosystem: Environmental > Aquatic > Freshwater > Lake | place: Spain... | reverse complement strand
TCCACCAGTTGCACTTCGAGCACGCAGGCGACCACGAGCACAGCTTCGTGCGGAGTTACGTCGCCGTTGAGGAAGTCATGCTCGGCTTCGGCTTTGGTCCCTTGCTTCCGCAACGGTTGCGACTTATAGGCTGTCCTCCCGGATCCTATGCCGCGTCCATGCAAGGAACGCCCAGACCTCAACCAACCCAACCCGCCTACTAGATAGGAACCAGCAATGCAATATTCAGTCATTCAACGCACACACATGGGAAATCCCGTTGTGGAGATTCTCAGCGATGGGCAACCCTGGGGCGCGGATCGTCTCGGTCCGGCGCACTTTAGCTTCGGCATCACCAAGGCACGTATGATCCGTGCGTCGCTTCCCGCCATCACACAATTAGCTGACTCGCTCGGCGGAAATCCATGGCCCGGGCAGACACAATCATTCACCGACCTTACCAGAGCCGGCGCTGTCGCCGTCGAGGTTACCAAGCGCGACGACTTCCAAGGCGTCGGCGGTGTGCAGGTCAACCAGCCCTACCTTGATCTGCGTTCCGGCCAGACCTCGCTCGGTCTTGGTGTGCGCAAGTGCCAGGCCATTTTGGATTTGTGGCCACGCATTGACGCCTTCCTTTCCGACAATGGTCAGAAATTACTGTTGAAATCCTAGTCAACTTTGCGCTCCCAACCGCGCAAGCCGTTGCGGCTCTGCGGTTTTCCAGCTCCTCAAGATCTTTTGGTCTTTTCCACTTTTCTGCCACCCGTCACTCGTCTGTCACGCCGCAGCAGCGCGAAGGCGGATCACAAGTTTGGTCGCCGCGGCGACCCATCTCCGCAGACTCCGGTTCTCGCCACAGTGGCTTTGCCGCTTATGACCCACAAACTCCTTCGTTTCCTTCGCTGGCTTCTGTTTACTCAGGCTCAAGTCTGAACTTGCCCGCAACCTTTCGCTTGACGGGGCAGGATTAACCTATAAGTTAACTATGCCGATCCAAACAGCCGAGGTCCTTGCCGGTGCCCGTGGCCGGATTCTGGCTCTCGGCTCGGCCAATCGGTTTCCACTACTCGACTTTTTTGAAGAATGCGACCGCCACTACCCAGCCGAAGTTGCCAAGCTCAACAAACTCTTCGAGCGCTTGGCCGCAACGGCACTGATCCGCGATGAAACCAAATGCCGAAAGCTTCATGATGACCTCTACGAACTCAAAACCTCCGGAGGTCTCCGCGTCACGTGGTTCTGGGACGAGGGTTACACGGTTCTCTGCGGCCATTGCTTTGTTAAAAAATCAGCTAAGACACCAAAAAACGAACTCCAACAAGCCCTCGAGTGGCAGCGGCGCTACCGTGCCGCCAAGCAATCAGGGCAAATACAAACGATATGAGCAAAGTCCAACAACAACTCGCCCGCGTTCGCGGCATTCTCGCCAAATCAAGGGAGACCCTCGATTACAAGATCGAGTCCGCCCGAGTAGACTTCACCGAGGAGGCCCTTGGCATCATGGCTGAGCAGGGGATCAGCAAAGCCGATCTCGCCCGCAGACTCGGCGTCAGCAATCCTTACGTGACCAAGCTTCTCGGAGGCGGGGCCAACCTCACGCTCGAGAGCATGGTCCGCCTCGCCGAGGCACTCGGATGCAGCATCTCGACGCATCTAACCCAGGCCGGGTTCTCGCCGCGATGGGTAGATATTTCCGACGCCACTGAAACCCGTCGCATCGAAGCCAAGCCCGCCAAAGCCGATTACCAGCCGATATTTACCGAGGAGAATTATGACGCCATCACCGCTGCAGCTTGAGTCCAGCTTCATCCTCCAGACCGAGGTCAAAGCTGCGGAGAAAGTACCCAAGGACGGCAATCAAACTATCAAGACACGAGTCCGCGTCGCGCGCTCCTCGCACGATGAACTGTCGTGGAACGTTATCCTCGGTGTCACCTTCGGCCGCAACGGGAAGGAAATCAACGCGCCCTACCACGGCGATATTGTGGTCGAAGCCCGTCTGCGCGTTCATCCCGGATACCCTGCGGAAAAGCGCGCACAACTGGTGCAAGTTACCGGTGCCAGTTTGGCCTACGGCATGGCTCGCGAAGTCATCGCCAACCTCACCGCCCGCGGTCCGCACGGCACGTTTTTGCTGCCCTCTATTTCGTTTCTCGAAACCAAAAGGAAACCAGCCAAGTCCGCAGTTCGCTGAGAGCAGGACCTTCCTCCCTGTCGAAGTTGCGCAAGTCGTTGCCTCTCTGAGGCTTTCTTGCTGAATACTGCCAGCTGAACACTGCCCACTCCGGCCTTCGGCCGGTTATGACTCACAAAGTTATCTGAAGCGGCTCGCAATGGGGATCGCATTTTTCTAAATTAATCAGATATGCCCCGTCGTACTGCAGCAATTAACCTCTTCTGCGGAGGAGGCGGCCTCACTCACGGTTTGGAGCGGGCGGGCAGCGATGTTCATCTTCGGGGTGAAAGCCGGACTGGACCCGCCCTTTGCGTCTCCTTCATGATTCTCCTTGGCCGCAAGTCGATCAGCAAGACGGCGCTCCTTCGAGAGCGCTCAGCTGCTGAAGGGGCGCCCAAGCGTCACTTGCATGCAGATGGCCAACAAACACGAAGAGACCATCGCTCTTGTGCACCACGAATAGGAGTGTTTGGAGGTAGAATTGGCGTGCCGGCAGGCGGGCCCGGTGCTGATTGCACCTTGAATTGGCAAAATGTCTAGCACCCATCAATCCAAGTGATACATCCGTAGCTACCCAAAGCGTTCATCACAATCATATATGTCAAGTCTAGTTGAATATGCTGCCGACCTTCATCAAGAGGTCCTTGTAAAATGCGCCGATGATGCCAATCAAGAGACAACAGAGGACTCGTTTGTTGAATTCGTGACTGAGCAGCTTTGTGATCATAACGAGGCTGATGTTGCCGAGGTGATCCGACCGGCCTCTAGATGGAATGCAACAAGGGGAACACGTCCCCAGCCATCTGCAAAAATCAACGCATGGGCTATTTCGGGGGACGGTTCCATGTTGGACCTCTATGTGGCTGCCTACAAAGGTGGCGGAAGTCGTTATGACCTCGCTCGTTCCGAGGTCTTAAAACACTTCGAACTTATCAAAGGGTTTCTTACAAGGGCATTGTCAGGAAACACTCTAACGGTTTCTGAGGATAACGATGCATTCGAGGTCATTTCAAAAATCCGCGAATCCTCAGAGGAGCTTTCGAAAGTCAGACTGATCCTAGTCACCGACGGTGTGGTAAAAGGCGATATATCGGAACTAAAACCCTTCAAGGTTTCCAATGTAAATGTGTCTTTTGTTCGTTGGGATTTGGTCCAACTGAGCCGTCTGCAACCTGGAGAGCAGCATGTGATAGAGTTGGATTTCGAGAAGCTGCAGACATTCCCGTTAGGCTGCATCGCAACAGGCGATGTAGCAGGGGAATACAGGACATTCCTTGCTTTCATGCCCGCCCCTTTGCTTCGACGCATCTACAATGAATACGGCCAACGATTGCTCGAACGAAATGTGAGGGCATTTCTCCAGGCGAAGAACGCCGTCAACAGTGGAATTCAGCGCACCCTCAAGGAAGAGCCGGAGCGCTTCCTTGCGTATAATAACGGATTGTGTTGCACGGCATCGGGCATCGACGTGGAGATCGGAAAAAATGGCCTTGGATTGATAAAAAGTGTTTCGGATTTTCAGATTGTCAATGGCGGGCAGACTACTGCGAGCATCTTCCACGCGAGCAAGAATAATATAGATATTTCCAGCGTGGTTGTGCAGATGAAGTTGACCGTTGTATCCGATTCAAAATCCGTCGAAGCGATTGTCCCGCTGATCTCAAAATTTGCCAATAGCCAGAACAAGGTTGCATCCGCTGATTTTGCTGCAAACGGAGCTTTTCATCGCCATATGGAGCAGGTTTCTAGGTTAAGCTGGGCTCCAGGAAAAAGTGATCTGGAAAGGGGCACACATTGGTATTATGAACGAGCTAGGGGCTCGTATGAGGTAGACAAAAGCAAGGCTACGACGCCTGCAAGAAAGCGTGAATTCGACAAGGAGAATCCCCGCACGCAGAAGTTTACGAAAACCGACTTGGCGAAGTTCGAACTCTCCTGGATGGGGGATCCCGATCTCGTGTGCAAAGGAGCCCAGAAAAACTTCGCCGAATATGCACAGCTTATCGAGGAGAATGGGGAGCCGAATGTAACTCCAGATTATTTTTCCCAGGTCATTGCGCGAGGCATCCTTTTCAAGACAGCAGAGCGCATCGTGTCTCAGCTCGAACTTGGTGGATACAGGGCCAACATCGTGGCCTATTCGATTGCTTGGCTTGCAGAAAAGTCCGATTTCAAAATTGATCTGGAACAAATCTGGAAAAAACAGGGCTTGTCGGATGATCTTTGCAAAGCCATCGAGGCTGTTGCCAATGCCGCCCATGAACATTTTTGCGCCCTTGCAAAGGAAGGTGGTTCATGGAAAACCAATATCGGTGAAAACACCAAGAAAAGGGAGTGTTGGGAGAGATTTAGGAGCCTTGACATCGATGTTCCAAGCGGATGGTTGTCCAAGCTTTCAACAAAACGCTTTCTCTCGTTTGAATCCGACGCCGAGAATCTCTCGGCCATGTGGGATGAAGTGAGGTGCGGATTCCTTGCTTCGGCCCTGACGACTAGGGCCTTGGAAATCTCAACGGGCAAAAACTGGCCCGTTAGAATGAACACCACTGCCGTAGCCGCCATTGCGGCTAAAACATATGGTCAAATGATCGCCACCAAGGGGATCGGAGAGAAGAAGATGAGGCTCATCATTGAGTTTTTCGCAGCCGCCAAAGACTAAACTCAAAATAATAGAAACCATGTGTGATATAAGCACTCCGCAATTTGATCCAGTCCGTGAATTCATGCGCCGCCATAGGAATGCCGGGAGGGAATGGACTGACCATCCACTAACCGTAACACCTGAATGGCTTGCCGGAAAGATTGTAGATGATGCATGGTCCGGTGCGCTGACTTTGCGCGTTTGGGAGCGCATTAGGGAGTCCGAACAGGATTCGGAGGAGAGAAGACAGGAATACATCAGGCTGCGCGAGGCGGAAGCCAACGAAGCAATGCTTGGTCAAAATGTGGCCGCGGATGTTCATGTGCCGCAAAACCCCGGAAGTTGCTGGCAGAGATTTAAACAACATCTTTTGGCTCAAGGTTCATTGGATGAAGGGGATGTTTTTGCTTTGGAGAATTCAGTTCTGGAAACAATGGGCCATCTGCGGCGTGACACTTTAAGATCTGATCCGGTGAAGGGACTTGTGATCGGTCACGTTCAGTCCGGAAAAACGACCAACATGGCGGCATTGATGAGTTTGGCCGCCGACTGGGGCATCAACCTTTTCATCGTTCTTTCGGGGAGAATTGAAAGTCTTCGCAGGCAAACATACTCCAGGTTGGCCGCGGACTTGCTACCTGGACACCCTAATTGGAACGGTTTGGATCAGCCGAACCCTGCAGCACTGAATCAACAACTCCACACCCTCAACTTGAACGGGGAGAATTCCCCCCGCTATTTCACTGTTGTACTGAAAAATCAAACTCGGCTCAGAAACCTCAGGAACTGGCTTCAGTCATATCCGCTGGCTCTCAATAACATGAAAGTTCTGATTATCGACGATGAGGCTGATGAGGCTGGAATCAATACCGGTAACCCTGCTGAAGAGGCTGACAGAACTGCAATAAACGCACTGATTCTGGAAATCACCAGTCTTCAAGCAAGGGCCATTAATTATGTGGGATATACCGCCACTCCATACGCCAACGTATTGAACGAAGGACCTGGACGGACTCTCTATCCATCGGACTTCATAAGATCCCTTGGAATTTCCAACAAGTATTTCGGACCCAGAGAGATCTTTGGCATCGAGGGGGCTGCAAACGCCGATGGGATGGCAAATGCAGACGGCTTAAACATTCTTCGTAAGATTCCTGCTCAGGTCAATCAGGCAGGAGGCCAGGAGGAGATTGATGAGGCAGCCATTATCGCAGAAATACAAAATGGAATCCGGACCAATTTGGATGGGGCAAAGAGTCTCAAGGATTCCATAGTATGGTTTCTGTGTGCGGCAGCCACTCGCAGGTTTTGGGGGCACATAAAGCCCTCAACGATGCTTGTTCATACAAGCCAGAGACAGGGACATCATATGCACCTTGCAAGTGCAATAGAGCAATGGCTCACGACAACTCCTCCTGTTGAAATTACCGTTTTTTGCGAAGCAATTTGGAATACTGAAGCTGCTAGGTTTGCTCTGGAAAATCTACGGCAGCAGTATCCGGATTATCGTCTGCTCGACGCGGTTAGGGATTATCCTGATTTTGTGGAAATACATCCCTATATCATGGAACTGTTAGCTGATATCAGGGCAATTCCAATTGATGACGAAGCAAATCAACCAGCGTTCCACAGGGGCCTTCACCTTTGCATCGATAACTGCGCACAAAATGGAATCAACGATGAGGGCGAGCATGTCAGACTTCTGTACCCACAGCCTGAGCCAGCACCCCAACCCGGTTTCTCCACTGCATTCATCGTAGTCGGAGGGGCGACGCTTTCTAGGGGGCTTACTTTGCAGGGATTGGTTTCGACCTATTTCTTGAGGGATTCCACACTTGGAGATTCCCTGCTGCAGATGGGAAGATGGTTCGGATACAGAATGGGTTATGAACTTCTCCCTAGAATATGGATGACGGATGACACCAAGGAGAAATTCCGTTGGCTCGCCGGAGTAGAGCAGTCACTGAGGGAGGAGTTGAAGCGTTATGAGGCCGCCGGGGCACTCCCTTCTCAATTTGGACCGAGAGTGAAAACCCATCCGAGCGTGTCTTGGCTCAGGATCACCGCGCCCAACAGAATGCGGGGAGCCGCAAATGTCGCATGGGATTTCGCCGGTATCACCAACCAGACAACCATGTTTAAAACCGACGTTCACTGGCTCGAACATAACATAGAGAGAGCGGCGAGCTTCCTAGGCGCTCTTAATGGTCCCCTCCCGGAACTTATCCGGGGAGGAGTTGTCTACCGGAATGTTGATTTTGACAGCGTTGAGGCGTTCTTGACGGCGATGAGATTTCATCCCCGCAATATGGTTTTCAAAGAGATCGGGGCATTCATCCAATGGTACCGAGGCGTCATGGTTGATTCCGGCTACACTGCGTGGAATGTCGTGGCCGCTGGCTTCGACAATGCCGTGACGGAAATCCCTCACGGAGAAGATCCCCTCCGCTGGTGGACGGTGCCAGGTGGACACGTAAAAAAAGTAACCCGTACCAGAAAAGGCAACATACTGGCGGATGGATCGTTCTCGATCGGGGCGCTGCTTTCGCCGAGGGACCGATTGGGGGATTACAACGGGGAAATCCAACCGGGAACTCCATCCCTTCCCTATGTTGCTGAAAAAAGAAATGAGGCGGATTTGTCACTGACGCCATTACTGATTCTCTATCGGGTCAACAAAGACAGCGTATACACGGGCGGTCAAAGGGGCGTACGTCATGACCTAAACTCTCCTCGTGATTTGCTGGGAGTAGCATTTATCATTCCAGGAGATCGGACGCAAGGCGGACTCGTGAGGGAGGTTGCCGTAACAATAGAACATTGTGACTTGGATCAGCCAGATATAGAGGATCCAGAGCCTAGGAGTAGCGCCAACGACTAATCATCATGCCGTTGCCATTGGACAGAAAGGTCAAGACGCTGGATGCACTCACTTACACTGGGGAAACCGCGCTCAGACTTCTTATGGCTGCGGACACGCCCGGCATTGATCTGCTGGTGAGGGAGTCTATACAAAACAGTCTTGATGCATCTGTGCAAGCCACCAAAAGCGTGACGGTTGAATTCAAATATGCACGGTTTCAAGCCGAATTACTCAGGGGTATTCTGGACGATGACACAGTTGATGGTCTCGTTCGCATTCATCCCGGAACAAGCACTTCCCTTTACGTGCGCGACGTGGGAACCGCGGGGCTCTCAGGGCCGACCCTTTTGCGCACACTCTCACAGGATGACCGTGAGGGAAATTATTTGAAACTCTGTTTCTCCATGGGGGCGGCACAGGACCAGGAGGGTGCTGGGGGATCGTGGGGATTTGGAAAGACGGTGTTTTTCAGGGCATGCCATGCTCCGGTCCTATTCTATTCTAGGTTTAAGGATGGGAATAATTACCGCGAGAGGCTGATTTTTTACATCATCGAAGATCCCGGACAAGAAGATGCACTTACTCGGAGAGAGGTGGCGCCGGCAAGCACCGGGTTTGCGTGGTGGGGCGTTGCATCGAACGAAGATGACATTCTTCCATGCGAGAGTGACGGTGAAATCGCAGATATTCTAAGTCGGTTGGGTAATATTCCGAGATTCACCGGGGAGGAGACGGGAACATTGATTTTCATGCCTTGCCTGAGAAAGGAGGGGCAAATGCCTGCGGTTCTCGATCCATCGGACAATGCCCCGTATTGGATATCGAGAAACCCATCGCCCACCATTAGGGATTTCGAGGAGTACACAAAAGTGACGATCCAACGTTGGTATGCAACAAGGATTAATAACCCAGGTTTCGCGGACGGTGAGAAACCCTACTTGATCGCGAAGGTCGGAATAGCAGAAGTCGGATCGGCGGGATATCCGTTACTTCCTTTGCCGAGTCTCATGAGACATCTCTACGATGTCGCTACCGGTATGAAAGTGGATGATCAGGTGATCGTGGACGATATCGAATTGAGAAACACATTCACAAACGGATCTTCTGCGGGGAAACTGGCGGCGATAAGGGTTGCCCCTGACAACCCCGTATTAGGAATGACCCCTCCTGAAAATTATCCGACTCCGATAGTCCAAGCCGGGGGTTATGAATTGAACGACCAAGCTGGCACAGCTCCCATCCTAGCAATGATTCGAAAACCGGGCATGATTGTTGCTTATGAGAATCACGGTGACTGGGTTCAATCAATCAACCCTGATCCCGAGGGGCATCACCTAATCGCCTTATTCATCCTCAGAAGTGAGGCACTGATGACGGCCAAATACCGAAGTAGCACCCTTGAGGAGGAGTTGAGGCTGAACGAACCGGCGGCGCATGACAGATGGCTGTCGGGAACCGGCCGTGGCGGCGAGCGACTAAGACTTGTTGAAAACTTACGATTAGGTGTTCAAAGGGCCATAAACCGGCATTTTTATCCCACAAGACCTTCCGTGACGGTTCAACGGGATTCCAATCTGGCCGCCATTGTGGGGGGGCGTTTGCTGCCGCCGGGATTTGGTGATGAGGCTGATCTCCCTCCAATTAATCAGATCTGGACTTGTCCGAACCACCCTGAAATCAGAGTTCGAGTGCCGGGAACCTGCCCTCTGTGTCATGCTCAGCTGATACTTTTAGGACGCGATATTCCAGTCCGCGGCAAATTGCCCCAAATTTCCATTCTTCAACAAAACTTCCTGCCAGACGGTATAATCGAGTTAGATATCCAATTATACAATGGCGAAGCCACCAGCGTTGACGTCTCGCTAAATGCCGCCACCGAGGGCTCCCACATTAGTGTCAGGGAATGGGATAATGAGATTCAGACGGCCTTTCCCTTCGAGCTGCTCTCCGGAAGGGTATACAAGTACAAGCGAGGTGTTGGAGTAGGCCGACAACTCAGTTGGGATGACAGAGATTTGGCATTTAGTCCCCCCGCTGGAACCAATGCCGATCCTGAAATCCACGTGCACGGCCCTCACGGTGCCGGCGGATCCTGCCACCACCTTGTTTTTGAGATCACTCCGAGGAAATCTCGGATCAAGTGCAGGCTTCAGATACGCATGCATTCTTCGGAAGCAATGCCCGTGCTTATGGCAAAGCAAATAGCACCCTGAATCGGACACCACGTGAGTAAGCTAAGAATAGCACCTTACAGGGTAATCTCAAATACTCCGGATTCTGACTATGGTGTGACCATAACCGCGGCAAGGTGTTATTCAGGGGGTAGGCTACTTCAGTTAAAAAACACCGATCCCATTATTCCAAAGGAATTCAATTCTTCGATTGATTCTTTGAGGATCGAGATGACATTAACAATTAGGAACCTTGCGGGCATGTTTCATCCCGAAGAGACCGCCGTGGCAACAAATGAAGCGGTGCTGGGGATTGCCCTTTTCTGGGAGTCCCGGCCATCGGGTCGGCGAGGAGTGGGTAATTGTCACTATTTTTCAGAGTACGATCAAGTAGCCGACATTCCACTTCACATCGACTTTTTGCCCGGGGAGTTGAGAGATGAAATTGTCTTTATCCCCAAAGTCTTTCTTCATGATGCAGGTGGAGTTATTCCCGGATATTGCTCCGTTCAGGGGGGACTTCTGGGTAATCTAAATAAGAAACAAACCGTAATCATCGACGGGGATGGTTCAAAATTTCCGATATATGAGGCTTCCGAGGGGTCGAAAGCCCCATTGTGGAGGGTCCAGATGGATTGGAATGATCCCTTGGAAGACGCCTTTTTTGATCATTTCAAAATTATCATAAATACGGACCATTCTGATTACCCCATGGTCCGACGTATAGATAATCCGGCGCCTGGCCATGATGTGGTGCCGGTAGCTCTTAAGGAGATCCTTGCCTCGACCCTTTTTGGAATGATGATGAAGTTAAAGGACGGCACTGATGATTGGAATGCCATCAACGAAAACAAGAGCCAGCCCAAATCAGTCGGTCAACTTGCATGGACATATATGCATCAGCAAGAATGGAACATGGTTTCCCCGTCCGACCTGCTGCAGGATATACGGAAAACCGTTGAGGGATACCCAAACCCATGAATATTAAAAAACTGGGCCGGAAATCATGCGAGGAGATCTGGGGGGACGGAAGCGTTCTTCCTGCAGTTGACGGCGACCTAACTGCGGATGAAAACCACATCAGGGAATCCTGCCGTGTTTTCTTGGACGGCATTCGGGGGGCGTCCGAGTATGACGTCGACTGGCCATTTGCCTTGGAACTCTACTTCAATATTCTGCCCTTGGCTGGCACCTTTACTCTACGGGAAGCTGCTGACAACGATGTATGGAGAAGATTGGCCGTGCAGGTAATGCCTGACCTTGTGGAGAGACGGTGGCAATCAAACAATGGCATTCACGCGAAAGATCATTTCTGGGCAAAGCCTCAAAGAAGCTGGTTAAAGAGCCTCTGGTGGTATGCTCACCTGTCCTGTCAGAACGATGACCGTGCCTTGTCAGAGAAATGCGTTCTACTGGGAAATACGGATTCCATCCAACACATTGTCGAGCGACCAGGGCCGGGAGGATTCAGGGTTGATCTTTGCCGGGAACTAATGAGGCGTATTGGAAATCGTTCCATCAATGTGAGTAAGCTTAAGAAAGTCCTGAAACTCAACACCTCGCGAGTGTGTCTTGTTGAACCGGAGTTATATGCCGGTGGTATTGCCGGATACGTGGACTCGCTCGTCCAAAGCATCCCGTGATGTTATCCCAAATCACCATGGGTCTTCCGTCAATTATCGACCTGTTTTCAGGATGCGGGGGGCTCTCATGGGGATTCAAAGAGGAAAGGTTCCCATTTGCGGGATGCATTGATTCCAATGAGGAAGCAATCCGCACTTTGCGCGCCAATACATCGACCCATGTCTTAAAAGGTGCATTATTTGAGGCTGCCGATATCGCGGTATGCGACCTTGCCAAATATGCATCAGCCTCCCATCGTGGCAGCATCGTGATCGGAGGACCTCCCTGTCAGGCATACTCACGCGTAGGACGCGGAAAGCTCAGATCACTTGGCCATCACCGGCATCATCTTAAGGATTCTAGGGGGAGGCTCTATGAGGAGTTTCTCAATTTTGCACTTGGGTTGGATGCGCGTGCTATCGTCATGGAAAACGTACTCGATTCCGTTTCGTATGGTGGAGAAAACATACCGGATGCGATCTGTGAAGATTTGGGTGAGTGCGGATACAAAGCTGGATGGAGCGTATTGAACTCAGCCGACTTTGGAGTTCCCCAAGTCCGCGAGAGGGTCATTTTGATTGCCATCAGGGGAGATCAGGGCTTTTTCCCAAAATGGCCCATGCCTACTCACAGACCTTTATCGGGATACCACGCCGGCACATTGGGCCAACTTAAAGCTGTTATAAAGGGGTCATCAGAGCATTTCATTGACCCGCTTGGATGGGAGGATGCCTTATCGGGGTGGGTGACCGTAAAGGAGGCTTTGGATGATCTTCCTGTCCTCAGGAAAAACGCAAAAGAGACCTATCCGTTGCGCAGAATCAATGAGGAGCTTCCGTACCGGACTGAACCCACGAACCCTTTTCAGCGCAGCATGCGCTCAAGTAACTCAAGCTGGAAAGGAACCACTGGACATATCTACAGAAACACCGCGCGCGATTTTGAAATCTTTGACAGGATGCTACCCGGACAAAACTATATCGATGCCTCCCGTATTGCGGAACAGTTGCTGGCGGCGGCATGCGTAAGAAATGGCATCGACCCTGTATTGAACAAAACGGCTTACGAACATCTTAGGAAAAAAATCGTTCCTCCTTACAATCGTGAGAAGTTTGATGATAAATGGAAGCGTTTGGATCCGGAGCGCCCTTCTCGTACGGTCGTTGCACATTTAGGGGTGGATACGTACAGTCATATTCACCCGTTCGAGCCCCGGGGAATATCAATTAGGGAAGCAGCCCGGCTGCAGTCATTTCCCGATGACTTTTTATTTTGGGGAAGCACTGGTGACGCGTTCAAACAAATAGGAAATGCCGTCCCGCCTTTACTCTCCCAAGCAATCGCACGCACTCTTTCAAAACAATTCCTCCTCAATTCAATAACCGAAACGCCAGTAACCCATGTCGAACCTCAATTACATACGCGCAGAATTGGCAGCCATTGCGCCTAACTATCAAGTGTTGATCCCGGGGTTTCCTCCCAATGCTCCGGCTTGGGCCATGAGGGGAGATTCGCAGACATCGGCAGTTTTCATCTGCTTGCCCGCTCAAGCGGATCCCGTGGTCGCATATGAGGAGTTTTCGAATATCAGGATGGAGACAATTGAAACCCACGTAAACGGCGCTCTAAGAAACTGTCTTGCACTTGTGTGCTTGGATCACTCTCAAAGGGAAAAGTTCTCATTGGTTTGCGACGATTTTCTTGATCCCGCGAAGCGCAATCAAATTGCGAACAATCCCGCAGAGTGGTGGTCGGAGTGGAGTGAGCTCATGGGCAATTCAAACAGCGAGCAAAGTCCACATTCTGTTTTGGGAGAATTGATGGTTTGGCAAAGAATGTATCAAATCAGTCAAAATATGAACTGGTCGGGGCCGGATGCCACAAGCCACGACCTCATGGGAACGGACTTTGATATCGAGGTTAAATCCACCATCAAGCGGTATGGTAAGCGGGTGACGATTGCCGGTGAACACCAGCTCGCTATCGCCAACGGAAAAAGGCTTTTTCTTGTTTTCATGAGGTTTGAAGATGGGATCGGAATTAACTCCATCAACTCTCTTAAGTCTGACTTGTTGCAAAGTGGAGCAAGTGGCTCAGAAATAGAAAGCAAACTTGATCAAATGAAGTATCAACCAGGGAAGAGTACTCGAGCAAAGACTTATATGCTCCATGACGCCGAAGTATACGAGGTGACCAGTGCTTTCCCCAAAATTACCCCTGCCAGTTTTGTAGGCGGGACGACACCAATGGGGATCGAGCAGATCAAGTATGAGATCGACTTATCTCTGCTTCAGGCGTTTACAACACTCGACCATTTTATCCCATAATTAAAAATGGGAATCCCGGTGATTGATCTTTTTGCTGGACCGGGAGGGCTCGGGGAAGGATTCGAATCCGCAGGTTGCTTCAACATTGCACTCTCTGTGGAATGCGATCTCTACGCCTACAGGACCCTCCTTCTTAGAAGCTTTTTCCGTCAGTTTGAAAGGAACCGTGAACCGGAGGCCTACTACGAGTATGCGAAGGGCAACATTACCCGCGAGCAACTCTTCGCCAAGCATCCCAAAGAGGCTGTTGTGGCTGCAAGGATCGCCACTCTGGCGAAACTCGGCGAAACTTCTCCGGCCGTGATCGATGCCATGGTGGAAGCAGCTTTGGGTAGGTCGAGGAAGTCGGGCAACTGGGCTCTGATTGGCGGACCTCCGTGCCAGGCTTATTCACTGGTCGGCCGCTCACGCAGGACCCGCGAGGACCGCAGCGAGTTCGAGAAGGACACACGCCATTACCTATACAGGGAATATCTCCGTATCTTGGCAAAGCACAAACCGGCCCTCTTTGTCATGGAGAACGTCAAGGGCATCCTGTCCGCGAGCCTCGGGGGGAACAGAATCATTTCACGGATCTGTGACGATCTCTCGGGTGCAGGGTACACCCTTTTCGGACTCTCCGGAGAACTTGTGAAGGCAGATGATCTTATGGGAGGGGAATGGAATCCCGCCGCATTCCTGATCAAGGCCGAAGAGCACGGCATCCCGCAGAAGCGTCACCGTGTCTTCATCCTTGGCATCCGCAATAACCTTGTGGATCCAGTTTGGAACCCGGCAACCTTTACTCTGCCCAAGGCGGCCCCCCCAACAGTCCATGACACCATCGGCAGACTTCCAAAGCTCTGGAGTGCCACTTCATCGCCCGATCCCGAACGGCGGCAATGGTTAAAGGCCCGGCAACTCGGCTTCAAGGAGGCCAAGTCCGACCGGGTTCCCTCCATGAAAGTGCCTAAAGACGACCGGGGGAAGTTTTTTGTGGAAGGGGATATGTCCCATACCCACGACGACGGTTGGTTTCGAGGTACTCGTGTCGGGGGAGCCCTCAACCACGAAACACGGAGCCACATTCCCGAGGACATAGCCCGGTATGCATTTGTTGCTGAATTTGCCATTAGGAACGGCCGAAGCCCAACATTGGCTGATTTTCCGAAAAAACTCCTGCCCAAACACCGCAACGCCTCCCTCGGAAACGGCGCGGTTCCCTTTGCTGATCGGTTCCGCGTGCAGATGGCGGACAGGCCATCTTCAACCATCACTAGCCACATTTCCAAGGATGGCCACTATTACATCCACCCTGATCCAAGTCAGGCTAGGAGTCTAACTGTGCGCGAAGCGGCGCGCCTGCAAACGTTTCCGGATGACTACTTTTTCGAAGGGCCGCGGACTGAACAGTATCGGCAAGTCGGTAATGCGGTTCCACCCAAGCTTGCCTTGCGCATTGCAGATCAGATCTCAAGGCTTATGATTGAATTTCAACAATGAGCGAGAGCCCAAAAAGTCTATTTCAAAAAATCTGCGAATTTAGCCAAGACTACCCGCAAATCAAGGGCGGCCTACCTGTTGGAGATCCGCGCACTCGCAAGATTGTAGCTGACCTAAACTCGTTCGCCCAAAAACTGGTTTCCGGACTAAAAGAGCGAGGCTGCAGTGGCTTTGAGGCCGCCGTGTCGGAGGGACACGGTGCTTTCCCACGTTATACGTGGATATGTTTCCTGCCGCCCGGACAAAAAGTGTCAGAAGGCGTCTATGCCGGTATTTGCTTTGACGGAAAAGGATCGGGTGGATTAGCCGGCTGCTTGAAGTCAGTGACTCGGGGAACAGTTAATGTAAAAACGGTGAAACGAGCACCGGAAGCCACGGCGCGCATTGACGTGGGAAGTTTCAACAACGCGTTTTTCAACCCCAAAGAGTTTCCAATCTCTGAATTCAATTTCGGAAAACTTGTTGGCCATCTCGCCGACTCTCTTGAAAGGGCGCGCGAAATCCTAGGCGAAGACAGCAGGCCTTCGATGATGTCGGAGCACAAGCCAACTGTCTCTTTGCGCAGTTCCCCGGCTTTTGTGGCCGCAGCCGCCAAACCCTTTCTTATTCTCACAGGCAACTCGGGAACTGGAAAAACCAAGCTCGCAGAGCGACTTGCTGAAACTTATCGGGATAACGACGACCTTGAGAAATCTGGCAACTATGCAGTGGTGGCTGTGGGTGCCGATTGGACGGACAACCGCAGTGTGGTCGGTTTCGTCAATCACCTCCGGGAAGCTTCCTTGGAGGATCCAAAAGACAAGCGAGCTGTTTATCAACCAACGCCGGTTCTCGATCTCTTGTTGCACGCCGATCAACACAGGGACTGGCCGCACTTCCTCATCCTCGACGAGATGAATTTGTCGCACGTCGAGCGCTACTTCGCCGACTTTCTCTCGGCTATGGAAGCCCGCGATGGTGTGTTGCGTCTGCATTCGGAGGGGCCTGCAGACCAGCCTGATTACCGCTTGCCTCGCTCCGACGGCGACAAAATCGGCGTACCGCGGCAACTCGCTTACCCAGAAAACCTGTTTGTGATCGGCACGGTCAATGTGGACGAGACCACCTACATGTTCAGTCCCAAAGTGCTCGACCGTGCGCATGTCATCGAATTTGAAGTCGATCCGAAAGCGATCGCAGCGTTTCTTGAAAAGCCGGAGCCTCTGTTGCCCGCTCCGCGCGCACCAGAGCCGGAGGCTTTCGGCTTCCTGCAACTGAGCAAAGACGCCCGTGCAATCGACGGAGGTTCGGTAGCGCCGTTGCCGCTGGCAGTTGCGGGAAAGATCAATGGTCATCTCATGGCCGTTCTCCGGATTTTGCAGCGCGGTCGCTTTGAATTCGCTTTCCGCACCGCAAATGAGGTCAATACTTACCTGCGTGTTTGCCGCCAGCTGGCGACAGACAAATCTTCCTGGGAATCCGCCGGATGGAAAACCGACTTGGACGATGAAATCCTGCAAAAAATACTTCCGCGTCTCCACGGGAGCCGCGCCCGTGTGGGTAATCTCGTCGGCGCATTGGTCTGCTACTTTGCAACCGGTAAAGAAGCTGACGCTCTGCAATTCTTCCCTGCCGACGGGCAGGAAGAAGCGGTCAAAACGTTGACCGATGCCATCATTCTTGCGCCGGACGCGCCGGAATTCCCGCGCTGCTTCAAAAAGATGCAGACCATGGCGCGCGTGCTGGTGGAGGAACAATTCGTCAGCTTCATCTGCTGACGCCTTCCCATGGCCATAAAGGGAGTTGCACTCGAAGCACTCCGGCAGCCGCTCCGGGGCGGTTGGTGGTTCCAGATCCGTCGCAAAAAATGCACCGGAGCATCCACAGAGGTTGCATCTCTGCCGCCGAACCACGCCGGCGTGGTATCGGATGATGCTCTTCCTCCGCTGCTTTGGCGCAGCAATGGACGCGGGCCATCAGCCACCATCCTCGAGACGGAATCCTACCGCTGGGAGATCGGGCACGACGGAACCCGGCCTGACGGACCGTTGCCGGAGCTGAGAGACTGCAACTTGTTCAAGCGCGATTCCGTCGACGGAGCCATGCCTTCCGGCGATCTGCAGGTCATCAATTATCTTGGGATTCTTCCGTTCACGATCCGCAGGGGCGGCGACGAGCAGCCCATGGCCCTGAGCGTCGTCTCGCAGAAGCTCAGCGACGAGACGGACTTCGAGACCATGACGAAGGACATCGCCAAAGAGTGCGATGGACTGCTCATGGAGTGGAACACGCCCGTCACGGTGCCTTTCACGTCGAATCCCGAGACGCGTCAGAAAATTCTCCTCGAGCAATTCATGTATTTGCGCTCCGAGCTCGGTCGGGGGCGTCTCGAACAGTGGATGGAATCCGTGCGCCGACGCCCGCACACGGCCCTCATCCGGCGATCCGCGTGGAGGCCCGCCGAATTGGTTCGCAGCAGCGACCACTTGCGGAATCCCGCGCTATTCGGACGTGATTGGCGCCACGGGAACGGCCGTTTGATGCCGGCCACTTTGCGCGAAGTGACCGCACACGAGACGGTCGACACCCTGCCGAACCGTTTCCTGCGCCATGCGCTCGAGTCGTTTCTGGCGGTCTGCGATGAAGTTCTCCGCATGGAGAAGAAACGCGGCGGCCCCGCCCAAGAGTGGGCCGCAGCGCTCGCTTCGCGGCTGAACGGCGTCCTTGGATCCGGTCTCTTCCGCGAGGTCGGGCGCCCGCGGCGCCTGGCGCTGGAAAACCAGACACTGCAAAAGAGGGAAGGTTACCGCGATATCCTCCGCACTTGGATCAAGCTGGACCAGGCGGCACGGCTTGATTGGGACGGACGCAAGGACGTCTTCAGCGCGACGGTGCGCAACGTCGCCAACCTCTACGAATACTGGCTCTTCTTCAAACTCTATGAACTGATCAAGAAGATCGATGGCGTAAAAGTCATTCGTTTCCCGCACAGCTTCGGAACGAGCCCGGCATTTTGCAAAGTCGACGGTCGCCTCACGATCAATCTGCAACGCGGCAAAGAAAGCATGCTGGTCTTCGAGCAAGAGCAGGAAGGGGGCGAAACGCTCCGCGTGCACTTCTGCTATGAACGCGTTTACTCAAAGGGCGATGTGCTGACCGGCGGCGCCTACAGCCGCATGTTCCGCCCGGATTTCTCGATGGTGATCTTTCCGGCATCTTTTGCTGTCGGACGCACGCGCGACCAAGCCGAAAACGAAGCGGCAAAGTCCGGAAAAATCGCATGCCTTCACTTTGATGCCAAATACCGCGTCGACAAGCTCGAGGAGTTCTTTGGAGTCGGAACGGAATCAAGCGAGGCGGAAAAAGAGCTGGATGCCGAAGAGGAAAGCAAGGCGACCAACACCTACAAGCGCGCCGACCTCTACAAGATGCACACCTACAACGATGCCATCCGTCGCACGGTCGGTTCCTACGTGCTCTATCCGGGTGACGCCGAGAACGGTGAGATCTTCAACAAATACCACGAGCTGCTCCCGGGGCTCGGCGCCTTTGGCGTCCCGCCCGGAAAAGAAGATCGCCTGAACGAGCTGCGCAAATTCATTACCTCCGCCCTGCAGACCCAGCGCGACAAATTCAGCCAGCTCGCCCGCATCAATTACTGGACCCACGATACGGTCCGCGAAGCGCCGGAAGAATACCACGCTGGCGGAACTGCTACTGCGCACGGACGTCCGCCTGTCGACACACACATCGTTCTTGGCTACTTGCGACCCGACGAGGATCCTGACGAATACCGCAATAAAGGGGTTTTCTACTGCCATGCAGTCGAGCGGGATAGCACAGGCGACCCCGGCAAACCGACACCTCTGAATTTCGACCCGTTCCGCGCCGAGTTGATTGGCGTTTTCCAAAAAAACGTCTCCGCGCCATGGCTTGGCAAGGTTCGCGAAGTCAAAATGGTGACTGCTTCCGAGCGCGCCGCCGAACTCGGCCGCCCCGAAGACCAGATGCGTGCGGCCTACTACTTTCGGTTTTCGTTCGACGATTGCCACGACGAGCCACCACGGAACGTTTCAACCATTGTGCCCCCACGGCCTTCCGGACCCGTCGGTTGCACACTGGCACAACTGGGCCAATGCAAGCCGGTCATCTGATGGCCGACATCTGGACCAAAAAGAAGCGCTCCGAGGTCATGTCCCTGATCCGGGGCAAGGACAACAAGGAGACGGAGAATGAGCTGCTCGCGCTGCTGAGGCAGAACAAGATCACCGGCTGGAGAAGGCATCTTCCTTTGCCTGGAAAGCCCGACTTTGCCTTTCCCAAGCAGAAGGTCGCCGTCTTCATCGACGGATGGTTGATGGCATTTGCTTCCCTGCAAACGTTGCCACCTCTTTAGGGCTACCTTCGGTAGTCTTCCGCGTCTGTTCCCACAGACTTGGTTCTCGCACGGCTGCCCCAAGTGCTACACCCGCCAACCCTTCGTTCACCATACCTGCTGATCTTTTCACTCAAGAAATCTCCCGCTACCTGCCTCAACCGCATCCGCAGGTCCCTCGTTAAACAATACTAGT
>Ga0247832_1003835_pt1 | contig 19834 bp, 26 predicted proteins | sample LaCruzMarch2015__10_FD_192407 | JGI IMG/M metagenome (GOLD analysis project Ga0247832, IMG submission 192407) | Freshwater microbial communities from meromictic Lake La Cruz, Castile-La Mancha, Spain - LaCruzMarch2015_4m | ecosystem: Environmental > Aquatic > Freshwater > Lake | place: Spain... | reverse complement strand
GACAGGAAAGAGTTCTTTCTAATGTTAAGAAGATTATCGAATCTTCTCGTACATCACATCTTATAGCATACGTATCGTCCTACTATCGCGGTACGTAAATACATACGGTACCATGGCGCCTATGTCAATATATAGGATAGGTGCTCGCCTTGTAAGCTTGTGGGAACCCGAATCAAGCAAGGCGTTCAACAACTGTTCCATCCTCACAGGAGCGGCGTTGTCGTCATGTTTCTGGAAACACCTACCTCCTACGTCTCGGGCGGAGCAACTTGCCTCCGCTACGATCATGGCGACCGCATTGTTTTCAGCGGCAAAAGTTTGGCATTATTATCGCAAACAATCGAAAGAACGAGAGTATCATCCTTGACAAGATTCCACCAAAAAGCATTTCCGACTTTGAAGAAGCTGTGATGATCCACTTAAGTCCTCTTGCTCGAGTTTACTTTCAATTCTTTGCCAAGAAGAAGTCATTGACATACCAAGGGCATCGACAATTTGTAGATTCCATTCGATTATCACCGACAATTTTGACTGGAGACGTTCGCAACATAGACCAAGGGGGGGAAACATGGATTTGCATCCCGTAATGTTGTGTATCATGGTTTAGGCCACGATGATAATTGCGCAGTCCAAGAGAACAGTCTTTGTGTTGCACTTTACATTTACAGTAATAATCAAACTAATAATCCCACGATTCCGGGATACTTTGTCTCCGACGTTTGCCCATAGTCTTTGATGCAGCGTACGCTCCCTTCATCCGTAGTCCAGGTATGCCCAAGAGTACTTTTGGCAGTCTCTCCAGATATTTGGCCAGCGACTGGAAATGCCGGTATGGATTGCTCCCACCGCATTCCATGTACTTGCGTGCAAGGATGGAGAGATTGCCACGGCCAAAGGGGCTGAAGCCGCGGGGGTAGGATACTGTTATAATTGGATGTTATCTAGCAAACATCATAAGGAAGTATTTCCTCCTAATGTGCAAATGAAAAAACAGTGGCTGCATTTGTACATGTATGAGGAACGAGACTTAGTCGAAGCTTCAATCAGAGCAGCATTGAAGACTGATCAATTTGCGGCCATTATTCTGACATGTGATCATCCTCATATTCGCGTTCAAAATCGCATGATGCCCTTCTTCACAACTGCGGCTATGCCACATGCTAACCTGGACGACTACTTTTTTCCGAATCAAGCTGCGGTAGGTTTCGATACAACTACTTTGCGGCAGCTCTTGGATCCTACCAAAATTGAAGGCAGTCCTGGAGGTACGAATAGTTCTCAGCTGAGCTGGGATGATGTAAAATGGATCAAATCATGTGTTCCATCCAATATGCCGATTGTGGCGAAAGGAATTCCAACTGCGGAGGATGCAATACGAGCGATTGACGCAGGTATCGACGCCATAGTCGTGAGTAACCATGGAGGGCGACAGTACGATATCGCGGTCCCTGCAATGAAAGCTTTGCCTGTAATTGCGGCTGTTGTGGCAGGTCGGGTCCCAATTTTGGTTGATTCTGGGATACGCACGTCTGGGGACATTGTAAAGGCATTGTGCTTGGGAACATCAGGAGTCATGCTTGGGCGACCACCCTTGTGGGCCTTGGCTTGTGGTGGGGCACCTGCATTAGAACAAATGTTGGAAACCCTCAAGCAAGATTTGAAGGATGATCTGAGGAGTCTTGGAGTCACTTCAACTCACGATTTAGGGCTTTATCGGTTGTGGGCACCTGATCGAAAACGAATTAAAACCATTGTACAAGCTTGTATCGATAGTTAATGAACCTTGATAATTGATAAATATGCATGACGCCCATGTCAGCACTCCTTGTTACAGAATTAATTGTAACAAAGGTAATGATGCGACTTAAACTGCAATAACTTGATTGATCACTAAAAGCAAGCTCTGTATTATTTCTTTTTGGCAGCATCTTATGATATATTCCATCTGGAAATGTCCAAGTATTTGCAAGCCTTGTCACGAGGAGGAACTCAGTATCATCATTTCAAACCATATTCTGCCCAACATTCTGTCTCCTTCGGTCCACCACCATTCAATACATTTATATATCCATTTTTAATAAGATATTCTTTTGCTTTCTGCCCTCGTCCACCACCACCACAATGGGTAATAATTGGTGTATCATAATCAATACCCGTTGGTAATTCCATGGACACTGTTTCACGATTCCAAGGTATATTAATTGCCATATTGCGAAAATTGGTTGATTTGTTTGGAAACCCAGCTACGGCAAGTGACTTAGCATCACCAGGTTCAACACTAACATCTGGATTTCGAACATCAACAACTAATAATCGTGATCCGGCATTGATGACAAAGTTTTTTAATTCATTCGGTGTGGCTACTCCTGGTTTCTTCTCGGTGGATTCCTCAGACGAAGATGACGATGTAGACATCATATTATGTAGTTTGTGACAACGTATTGTCGCACTGTGGAGAGTGGCACCATACTGATGATACAAACGGTGATGCAAATATTGATGAAGATTGAGTGACAATGAAGGCGAATGATGTACTCGGTGATCTGGTAGCTGCCCTTACTACTACTGCAAGTTGTGGAAAACGGTTGATAGTAGTCCTGCCGATCATCTGCCGCCTACCAATAATCTTCATCATGTTCTCAACTCACGACTTCTTGTGATCATGATCATATTTTGGCGGGTTCAATCAAACGAGGAGGACACTTCTTCTTCACACACGGCCGAGATGAATTCGACAGCCTACGTCACACCAACTTCGTTCAAGGAAGTCAGCAAGGCACAAGATTCTGGACACACTGTCTCCATAACCATCGACGGCCGGCCCTACAGTCGGTGTCATAATTCCAAGTCATGTACAAATGAACTTGGACAGCTTGGTCGGACGGGCAATCCATCCTTATTCCTTCCCATGAATATGATACTACCATTAGCGAATAGAAACAGCAGCAAAAACAATAACAATAACAACGATAGTTTTACTGCCTCTATTGCCAAGGCAGCACACGGCTACGTTGGTGGATTTGGTTCAGCTGGTCACACGGCCATTCTCGATACAGAAGGTAGACTATGGGTATGCGGGTGTGATCGGTGGCAGCAGTTAGGGTTAGGCTCGTCTCAGTCTGGTTCGAGTGGATATACATGGACGGGGGGGAAACTGTGGCAAGAACAGTTACAATTGAATACACATGTTGTGAAATTGTTACAAACGTTAGACCCATCGTTGGGATCATCATCAACGTCCTCAACAGCAGCAGCAGCAGCAAATAATAATGACGATCAGTCTAGAAGATATATTAGAGATGTTGCACTTGGTGGTGATCATACTGTAATCTTATCAGCAAATAAAAGAGATGTAATAACATTTGGTAAAGGTGCCGAAGATCAATTAGGGCTGTCATCGAAGCCATTCGTTTCAGCACCCACAAAGTCTAAAACATTATCATCGAAAAGTAGTTCCAACATAAGTGCAGTTTGTGCCTATCGTAATTGTTCATTGACATTGGATGATACTGGACAAGTCATTAGTACAACTGGAAAGTGTTCATTGGAGTTGCAGGGGATGAAAAAAGCATTGGATTTGTGTCGCAAACGTGCCAATGTGTCTGGTCTGATACAGCATGAAAAGAAAGAAATATAGAAATGTAAGATAAATATTGTTTATAACATCCTTGAGTGACAAGTCATGACACTGGACATATCGCTGATTCCCTCAAACAGTCAAGACTTGCAGACAGAGTAGAACGGTAAGCGGTGAGGAATTTATCGAACGTGTATATGAATAAGATATGAGAACGAAGTGAGGAATTTATTGAAGGTGCATCAAACAATTCTGATATCAAAGTGGTATGAATAAACAGAAGTCGACTCATGATAAAATCAGAGCTACACGGACGAAGAAAAAGATGGGGACCATTTGTATGAAAATCCTAGTTTCCTAGTTTATATATCTTCAAAATTGGTGACAAAATTCAATCTTGCCACCATATCGTAATCGATTATACGCGCTTTTACAAGAATGCTCCACTATCCTCAAACCCTTTCATAGCAAGCACACTTGCTTTGGACTTTGAAGTCATCCCGGAAGACTGAGGCTTCTTGCGTCGCCTACCGCCTCCAGCTCCCTCACAGCTGCTGATTCCGGAGGACTGAGATAGCTTCAAGGAGGACTTTGAAGACTTCATCTTCTTCTTGTCTTTACTCTGGACGACAGACGTGAATATGTCAAGTTTGGGACGAGCATCGGCTGTTGTGTCAAACCGGACACTTGCTTGAGTGCTCTTCGGAAGCTTGGGATTCTTCAGCTTGATAGCACTCTTCGTGGACGAAGCTTTTGCGCGCTTATTCGTGTCGCCATCCATGGTATCATCTCTGACACGTTTCTCGTGCAATTTGTCAGATTTTAGCTTCAAATTCTCCACTTTGCTGTAAGACTTTCGCTCTCGATACTTGGCGTCGTCCCTTATCTTTTGCTGCATTGGTTGGTCATAACAAAAAAATTCAGACTCGTCATCGTATTAAGAAAATTGATCACAAGAAGGTACTTACATCCATGAAACCAGCATCATCCATCAACTCAAGAGAGCTCTTTCTCGATTGAAGTTCTTCGTGTCGCTTGCGGTCGGCACGCTGCTTTGCCTGTTCCTTCCGCTTCCGATCTTCGTTCTTTGTCTCTTCATCACGCAGCTGTATTACAAGCGGATAGTTAGGTGAAACGTCATCCTCGACAAATCAATTATAGTGCACTGCTTTCCCACTCACCTGCTTCGACACTTCTTTCGTGCGATGACGCATATTTTCCAAAACGATCGCTCTTGTATATTTGTGTATGAATGAGAAAACATCCCATGTAGTTGAGATTTGCATACATAGTCTATCATGCGTAAACACCACTACTTTACTACTCACTTTTTAGCCTCCTTATCCTGACGACGTTGAGCTTTGTTAGCCTCATCGTTCTTCTGGTTAAGCATTGATCGACATAATAATGGTAAGAGTGCGACCAGTCAGAAGAATACATAACGTATTTAATGTGTAATTACCTTTGTGCGCTGCAGCTCAGCGGCGGCAATGACCGACTTGTCGCTTGAACGACTGTCGGCTGTCTTGGCAGCCGCGCGTAGCTCCTCGCGGCGCTTGGTCTCTTCCTTCTTCTGCTTATCCTTGGCAGCAGCAAGAGATGCAGCCCTCTGTTCCTCACGGCGCAACTCCTGCAGAACGGACGATTCATTTTGATTTATCAGCTCAAGCGAGTTAAATCACAAAACAAGGAAGCAAGGCACGCAATCATTAAAACTCACCGCTTCTTCCTCTTTCCTTCGGCGCCTCGCTTTGTCCTCCTTCTCCTGTTTCCGCTGAATGTCGGCCGCACGTTGCTCCTCGCGGCGCTTGGCCTCCGCTTTCTTATGCTTATTCTTCGCAACCCTCTCTTCTTCCTCGCGACGGATTTCCTCCTGTTCAATACATCATGAGCAACACTTTAGCATGAAACGCATTATAGTAATCATTCAATCTCACCTGTTCTTCCTCTTCTTCTTCGCGAAGAAGAGCTTCCTCGGCAAAGCGACTTTCTTCCTGCAACTCGGCTTCCTTTTTGCGTCGCAGATCTTCCTCCTCGCGAAGGCGCTTGTCTTCCAATAAAGCATCCCTGGCATGCTCTATGCGAACCTGACGTTCAACTTTGGCCGTTTCGATGATGCCTTGGCAGTGCTTACGAAGATACTTCATCCCAGCCTCCTTTTGTTCCTCCAAAGATACATCCGAGTTGAAGTCAAGCATAAATTTCTCCAAGAGTGGCTCACCTGTCATGCAATATTACGGATCGTGAGTGACGAGTCTAAAAATGAAGCATCGATTATATCTTGGCCTTACTCACTCTGAATAATCTCGTCACGCTCACGGTTTGCATCATCAATAATTTGTTGCTCGGATTCATCCAATAATTTCAACTGCAGCACAAGGTCTCCGTCGTCAGACTGTGTCTTGAAAGAATTGGCATTCTTCTGAGCACGCTCGTACGCTGTCTTGACCATATCCGCCGTCGTCTTCGCCCCTGCAATCTCCCTGTGCAGCTTATTGTGAGTGACGGTCACTTTCTCCTTGTGCTCGGCACACTGCGTCTTGATCAACGCAAGCTCGTCAATGGAGCGAGCAATATCAACCTCCATGGCGGAAACACTCTGCTCGTCATTCTCGAGCTGGAGCTTCATGTCAGCCGCATCCTTCTCTTGTGCTACGGTGAGATCCTTGATGGAATTACGCAGTTTCTCCACCTCTTGGCATTCGAGCTCAGCAGCTTCGACAGCCTCGGCAATCTCAGTCTTGCGTGCAGATTCTGCAGTGAGAATCTTTTCAGCGTCCATCCGTAAGGCATCCGCCTTGGCACGATTCTCGGCGGCATCGACCGCATTGGACTCAACTAGTGCGTCTAAGTCGGCTCCTTCTTGTCGAAGAGTGTCGCGTTTGGACTTCATGACATTGAGAGCAGCCTCCTCCCCATTGACACGAACCCGAATACGTGCGACGTCGAGAGATGGCGGCTGTTCAGTCCCCCACTTTGGCTCTGGAAAGACTTTCAATGAAACAAGCACAAATGATCAAAAGTGAGTATAAAGTGAGGCAAAATAAATACCCCGTATCACTCAACAATACAAACCCTTACCATCGTGATCTTCAGATTTGCGTAGTTGATTACACTGTTCCCACATCGCACGTAGCTCGGCTTTCTTTGCTTCAATCATGGCCTTCTTGTTCGCGATCGACTGGATGGTCTTGTCCTTTGATTCATTCAACTCTGTCGACTTGGATTCGAGATTCGTCATGGCCTCGGTATGACGAGTCCTCTCCAACATGACCTCATGCTCAATCGTTTCGACGCGAAGTTTCGTCTGACTCTCTGTTTGTTGTGCCTCGGACAGGTCATGCTCGATCATAACAGTATCGGCACGGATCTTCGATATGTCCTCGGCAATAGACCTTGCCTTGACATTGTTGGCATGGATTGCCTTGAGGAGTAATTCTCGACGGCGCCTCACATCATCACGACGTAGACGGGAGGATTGGAGCTTGCTCAACTCCTGCCCCTTGGTAAAGTTAAGCCGAGTCTCAGTTTCGTTGAGCATAATCAAGGCATTGCTGATCTTGTTCCGGTACGTCCCGAGTGAACGTGCCACACCGATGACACGTTTCAACTTGGCATCGAAGCGGTGAGTGTCCTTGCGTGAATTCTCGGCCTTCATTTGTATCTCGAGGAGTTCACGATGACGGAGGGAAAGTTGAGAGTTGAAGCGCTGGAGTTCGACACGAAGACCTCCGACTTGACTCTTGAGCTCGCACAGCTTGCTCTCCTGCATGTATTGCTCGGCTTTCTTTTGCTTTTGGAGGAGTCGGGTAGATGCGAGGTTGCGTTCGGATTCTTGACGTTGCTGTTCGAGAATCTGCAGATCGGCATATACTGTGACAAATAATACATTGATATAGAGAGTAAGGCAACAAGATGATGAGTAAAGGATGGTAAAAGCCGGTATATAATGCCGATGAGGCGGTAAAACAAGAGAATCACACGAACCAATGACAACATTGGGGCAAAAATATTATCAATCTAATAACGAAACATGGGCTCTTCTCACCTTCGTCCATAGACACGAGTCCCTGGACAGCCTGCTGCTGCTGCTGCTGGATCGGATTCTGGTGAATCTGATTCTGCTGGATTGCGTTCGTGACCTGCTGCTGCTGTTGTTGTTGTTGGCGGTGTTGATTTGGTGCCATCCTCTGAAGCTGGACCTGCCCCCCGCCGTCATTCACGACCATCCCACCGCCTGGGACATGATGATGACGCTGTTGGTTGTTAGCGGCGCCAACGTCATGCATCCCCCCGTCTTGGTGATGGGTATTGGGATGGACAGATGCCCCGTTCCTAGCGGGATTGCGCCATTGGCCGCTGCTTCCGCCACCGACGACCGGCCGGAGTAACGCTGGCCGTCGCTGGACCGAGGAGAGGGTGGGATTATTATTCCGACGCTGGCCTGGCGGTGGACCACCCTTGACGGGCTGCTGTCCCCTCCCCTTCAGGAGGTAGGACATGATGATGATCGTCGCGTGGTTCGTGAGAGTCCGCGGTTTCTAATTTTGGCGGGATTCGTTGAGAGTGAAGAATCACAAAAAAACATGCAACTGCCAAGCTACGTGACGAGCATTGGTGATGAGGCGTTGTTCAAGGACTCTCCGGCCAAGGAAGACTGTCCCATTTGTTTCCTCCCAATGCCAATAAAAGTACTATGTTGTGTGTCGCTTTCGCCCGCAACAATAACGTCCGTACCAATTTACAACTTTGCGGATGCAAATGAGGAGGTTGCAAAAATTAGACACGGAGGAATATTATCCATGTTGCGGAAAGAGCGGTTGTGGAGGTTGCATACACTCCATTCGTTAGTCTGAAAACGAGCATAAGTGTCCGTTTTGCAATTCTCACCGAGGTGACAAAACAGATGAAGAAATGGTTGAGGAAATAAAAAAAGCGGGTGGAGGCAAATGATCCCGTTTTGATTTGTTTGCTGGCTAATTGTTATCATTACGGAAGCAACGGTATTCAGCAGAATCATGCAAGGGCAATCGAACTATTAACCAGGGCAGCAGAGCTTGGTTGTAGTAAGGCCCATAATCATCTAGGTGATATTTATCATGAAGGGGGAGTTGAAAAAGGCCAAGTTCCACAACGAGGCTGCGGCTATGGCAGGACATGAATTGGCAAGGAACAACCTTGGAAATATAGAGGCAGAGGGCGGAAACATAGAACAAGCTGTGAAGCATTGGACAATTGCAGCATCAGCTGGAGATTATTGTGTCATGCACCATTTGACAACATGGTTTGAAAGTGGTGTTCTCAGTAGAGAATCGACCAGCTCAACTTTGACATCATACAATAACTCTTGTACCAAGATGAGGAGTGAAGCAAGAGACGATTTTATCAATAATGTAATTAATCGCAACATTATAGGAAGATGAATATTAGACACTGGACATGTAGGCGAGCCCATGTGGATGTAACGGCACAACATCAATTCATCTCTATACAAATGTAAATGAATAGTGATGTATATATATTGATGAAAAATACCTATGATAAGACATGAATTTCTATATTTATATACACTCGAGTCAGTCCCTGTGTTTCTATCTATCATTGTGCATTTGCTTCACAGGAGCGGCGCAAGGTACATCTACGAAAGTCCCATCAATATGAGCAAGAATAGCAATACACTCAATCCCACAATGATGAGATGTAGTTTCCAAACACTCTTCTCTTCACGTAATTTCATCGCCCGTCGTGTTTCCTCTTCCAATCCGCGATTCGCAATATCAACGTTCGTGTCCATCTCCTCAAGCAGTCGCACATGTGAATTGGCCTCCTGATGAATAACATGTGTTTGATCCTTGAGCCGACCAACACCAATGGCCAAGTCATCAATCATATCGTCTTGTCGACGTAGAGCAGCGGCGGCGTGGGACTCCCCTCCTCCAACCCGTCCTCCTCCCCTCGCACCACCGATGCCGATTCCGGGGATGCCACCTGGACTAATGCTATCCATAGATGTAATCTGACCATGTAATCCCTCTAACAATGTCCGACGCCGACCAGCCTCGGCGGGGGTTAGACTAAGATCCGACTCCATTGTATTCAATTGCGACACGAGACGATGTATCCCCGATTCGACGGCCGATGCGTTTCCCTGTCGTGCAGCTGCATTGTTATTATTGGAGGAGGAGGAGGAGAAACCAGTCGTTCGTAACTGTGCCGCGGCCCTGGCTAGGCGGGCGTAATCGTTATCCCACGATGTAATTGCGTTATTCATAGGAGTGGGGTGTCTCCGAGAAGTCGATTTGTGTGGGACTCGCGCTGTTTGATTCAGCGGAAATAATATTATGGTCGAATCTGGGAGAGATACTCTAGAGAGGTCGGTTGCGTCTGCCCAACAATGATCAGCGCGAAGAGTAATGATAACAAAATAGGAGTACTCTCTTCTACGAGTGACGACGTTAAAAAACAAATCACTAAAGGCGTTATACATGCCAAGCTAGCCAAACGTCGTCATCTTGTCTTATCACGTTTAATCTCTCCTACCTATCTTGATGAATTAATGAAACCCATCGTATCCACTACGGGCGGTCTATTTGAACCACAAGTGGTGAATTATAACGGTGGCATAGGCAATGTGAAGGAATGGAAAATTAGCTGCTACCTCGAGGTTATGGAGGGTGGGATACCTGTTACTAATCCACATGCGGGTTTACGTAATCATTGCTGGGAACTGCTCGAAACTTGCAATATATTGTTTGCTTCTTGGTACCGACAACAGCACACATGCAACAATAATGATGAGAATTCTTCGACTAAACAGTACAAGATGGATGAAAATGGATTACCAATTGTATCAAGACTAATGACCTTTATTACACGATATACGCCTGCCCCGAATGAGAATGCACTATTAAAACATGTCGACGGGGCAGGTAAGGTCGATGGATCAATAGTAGTTGCCCTACCCATCGATCGTTGGACGGCATGTCATGACATAAACTCATTCGAGGGATATGGTGGTGGACTGACGTTTTGGGATGGTCGACGTAGGATGAGTAGTACAAGCGGCAGCAACAGAAGTGAGCTTGACGAAATAAGCTACGATACAAGGTCGGGCGATGTAGCATTTATTGATAATATGGTTTGGCATCAAGCCAATCCCATATATAAAGGTACACGATGGGCATTGGTAATATTCTACAAAGTAGAGAAATTATAAAATGGATTTAGTTCACTAGAATCCTGAGAGGCTTAGAAGTAGGAGTAACTGATAAAATAGATAAACGTTCCATCCGAACTTTCTGGATAGTCATTGGTAAAGTATATATATAAGAAGATGGAGAAATCAACACGTTCCTCCAAATTCAACGACCTGCCACCCTCTTTCTTTCATTGTTGTTTCAGTCCTTCCTTTTTGTTAATATATCGGCGAGTTGGGTGCCTATCTACTACTGCGGTGATGCCTATTCTTGACATTGTCCTCTTCGTCCAACACATTCACCTCTTCCTCTTCAAAGCTCTCAACAACCTCCACACCCTCTTCCAAATGTCGACTCTCCTTCTTCCGTAATCGGAATCGTCGCTTCTCCTCTTCTTCACGATAACGTGTCATTTCTTTCTTCAACTTCTCCTTCTTCTCAAGTTTGGCAACGATTTTGTCATCCTCGAATGTGCCATCGCCGAATAGCAAGCCTACACCGCAAAGATTAAATGGGAATGGTACATCGGCACTGGTAATGTGTGCCGAACGATACTTGGCCTGACGCATTGCCTTACGATTGCGCATCCCTGGTGTGGATAGGTTGTGCTCATTGAGGTAATTCATTACTTGTACACGTCTTGCCATGGCTTGGATTTTAATCGCCGCGGTTGTTTCCTTTAATTGTGTGTGTAGGTGAATGCGAAGTTGTGAGGGAAGGAAAATGGGGGAAAAAGAGGAAAGGAAATAAAGTCAGTAATGACGATGGTATTTTGGTGGAGGCTTATCAACCTCTATCAAAACAGAATTCCCAGCCGCAATATTACTTTGCAATTAGAATGTAAACAAAAAATCTATGTAAACTAACTCACAATGTCCATCCAATCATACCGTGGCGCACCACCAAAAGCGCTACTCTTGGCACTAGGTCGAACTCGCGGTCTCTCTTTCCCCAGGAATGTTTGTTTACTCTTGGAGTAAAATCCTCCAGTGGCATAATTCGTTTTACTACTAACATCACTTGGTACGAATATACCTGCATCCTCCGATGTAATGATTGGTACACCATCGCGCGACTTGTTCTTTGCCTGTTGTGCCTGTTTGCGTGGAATGTTCGACACGCCCCCATAGTACGGTGGTGATGATGTGGCGGAGGGCGATGCCGATTGTGCCGAGGAGTAGCCAGAATATGTCTTTGTTATATTGTTGTTATTTTTGTGACCCAATGATGGATATTGTTCGTCGGAGGAATCATCTTCGACAATGGTCATTGGTGGGATGGTATCATCATTGATATCGCCATTGTTGTCGTCGTCAACGACACATCGAGGAGATGATCCCTTGCCGCCTCCTCCACGGCGCTTGAAGAAGGATGCCAACTTGGACACCATGGTTGCGGGTTTGTTCTTCGGCTAGTTCAGCAACAGCATTCAACCAGTCCTGTTGGCATTCGGCTGAACGGATTGCTCGTCCGACAAAATGGGCCACAAGACTGACTGCGGCCACGCCATGAACCCGCCATAACGTTGGTCTCTCTGCCCTCACCACTTTCCTCTCGATGGCACCGCAGCGACGAAGGGTATCAGCGCCAATCATTAGATGTCTATACTTTGGGATAACGATGGCATCGTTCATTATTTGTCATTGTGTCGATGCTTTCATACCAAAATATTATGCAGGCTCACAAAATATTCGACACGAACAAGCTCCAGTTAAAGTCAACAGAATATCATCCAGAAGGTCGCTACTGCTGTTCGGCAGCACAAATAGTGGTGGTGGATTCGGCTCGTCATCATCATCATCATCGTCGTCGTCTGGAAAATTACCAAAACAAAAGACTGCACGGAGCGGGAAGAATAATCTCATATCGGCACTGAATGATGATGATAATACCAAAAAGTCGAAGAAGAAGGCAACCGAAAAATCATCATTCTCACGTACGTTCGTAAAGTCCGATCAGGATCAATTGCTTAATGACCTAGCGGCGAAATCTGCCACCACGATTATAGGTCGGGCCGTGGCCAAGTCATCTGAGTACGGCACACCAAACATGGACCCATTCTGGGCCTTATTGCCAAGTTTAATTGCCACCAAGTTCCCAACCGCTACCGATGATGAATTACAAAGGGTGGCAGGCATGATCGAATATTCAATTACCGGATCACGACATTTGTTAGAGGAGGATGTAATAAATGATCCATGGCGACCGCATAATGAATTACATGCATACATGCCCGGCCTTGGTAAAACAGAACCATTCCTTGATCCGAATCGACTTGATTTGTGTAAACTATTGTCTGACAACTACCATGTAATAACGAAAGAGTATGAAGCACTGTTAGCAAATAGATATGATCGTAAGGGTAATGATCGTTTCCAAAGTGTTACATCGATGAATTATGACTCTGGTTGGAAAACGATGGTATTATTTTACAACGGTCATCGAATTAAAGATTTTCCATACCATCTATGCCCGGTAACCACACGTATATTGGAATCAGTACCACTTGCCGGACGTATTGCCGGTTTTAATTCACAACAGCCATTAAGTGGTATACCCGTACATAGTGATGGGAATAACATGTGGCTTACGTGTCAAATGGGTATCTTTATCCCACCACCAATAGCAGTATCATCCAAGGACAACAACAACGACGACGACGACAACGACAATGCACTTGTTAGTATTTTCTCGGCACATATACGTGTCGGACCCACAACCAAGTATTGGGAAGCGGGGCAATGTCTACTGTATGACACAACGTACGAACATGAAACATATAATGCACATCCCACGGACGAGAGGGTAGTATTACATGTTGACTTATTCAATACATTAAAGATGACACCAGTAGAGATTGATGTTCTGCAATACATTTATGATATGCGAGAACAATTTATGAAAGCTGAGGGAGTTGCTAAAGTTGGTGCCCAGATTCTTTAAGATTGAAGATTTGTTGTTTCTCAAATTAATTATTTAAAAATCTCTACATCTATGTACCAATTATCAAAATTGTTGTTCTTAGCATACATTGTTTTGGTTTCAAGGTTCCATTGTACCGCGTATCCACGGATGGGATAACGCATCCCTTGCAGTCATTCTATGTTGTGGATCAACAACAAGTAACCTGCTAACAAATACTTTTGCCGTTTCAGTCAAGCCAGTGTCAGCCCAAAGAGGAAATTGGTACCATCCATTCATAACCTTGTCAAATATCTCCTTGTTGTCCTTGCCATTGAATGGCATTTGTGAGGTAAGCAAAAAGTATGTAATAACACCGACGGACCAAAGGTCACATTCTCTACCGTAACTGCGTTTTAATACCTCAGGCGCTAATGTGAAGGCAGAGCCAGCAATTGCTGACATGGGAGGGTCCTTCTGTTTGTGGATTGTGGCTAGACCAAAGTCAATAATCTTGATGTCAGACTTCATAACATCGTCGACTGAAAGCATAATGTGTTCAGGCTGATCCATCAAAGAGAAAGAAGTACAATATCATAAAATAATGAGCTCACGAGTTAGGGACATGTATTTACGGTAAAAAAGTGAGATACCTTGTGAACCAGGGACTCACCTTCAAATCACGATGGACGATATCCCGCTCGTGCAAATATGCTATTGCATCCAACAAACAACCAACAATTTCACGTGCTCTATCTTCAGGTAATCTAATCCCATTGTTTACAATCTTATCGAATAAATCTCCCCCTTTACACTCCTCCATGACTACACGATTAGAAATGGCAGGAAAAGTTTTTTTTTGTCAATAAACGTAGATTCAATTCTACGACACATCAAAAAAAGTAAAAGGCTTACCTATATGAATGTAATCAAGATCTTGGATGACATCGACCACCATGACTACATGACGGTGGTTCACTCTTTGTACTAAAGCAAGTTCATTCTTCAATAAATTTATAATGTTGGCATTCCCCGCCTTTTGTATCGACTTTACCGCAAACTTTTGTCGAGTGGAACGATGAGTACAGGAACGGACGGTACCAAAAGAACCAGCCCCACAAATACGGTGTGATACCTTGTAACTTTCACGAATATCGGCTATGCGCATTTTCAACCGTCTTGTAAATGGAGTATGTTTGGTATCTGAAGCATTACATTCTCCGGTATTGCCTTTATATACGACTAAATTATTCTGTCGTGACGATTTACGTGAACTAGCTTGACCATCCTGCGGTTGCGACTCTTCATCCTCATCGTCAATGCTTTCAGAATCCACTGATGAATCCGCAGACGAAGTTGTACTGGATTCATCATCGCTGCCAGAAACAGACGGCCGCGACAGATAAAGAGATGACCGCGACAAATCATTCGGTACAATCGAAGGCATACGCTGTAGCTTATCATTTCGTTGTTGAGCGGGTTTCTCAAAATAGCCAGTTATGGCCGACACGTCGTCGTCAATATCAAAGTACTGAGGTACTTTGATCTCTGTAAATGACATCTTAAATTCTTCCTCAACAATGTGCTCAATCTGACGGGGCCTGGCATTTGTAGGGATATTACTGGGATAAACCTCGAAATTTACGTCATTAATGACTTTCCCTGGCAAACTGGTCGAACTCATTTGTCTAGATTTCGACGCCGTCTGTGAATTACTCCCATTCGAATCATCGAACTTTTTCGACGTACAATGTCTTGTGCCTGACTTGCTGCTTCTAGCTGATAGGTCGATATTTGACGGCTTAGCGACTGACGGATGCAACGTATCCGGACGAGACTTGTCCAGGATCGGTTGTTGTTGTTGTTGTTGCAACTGATGCGATTGTTTCTTCATCCTTCTAGGATAGTAGTCAATTGAAATCCTCTGTTTCGCTTGCTCCACCACCTGTGGCGCTATTTCAGGTGCAGGTGTCGGTAAACAAACAACGGATCTACCTGGTTGCTTCCCAGTCATTGTAGCATCACTATCAGACGCCACAATCGCATCTGCCAGTAGTCTCATCTGACTTAAAGTATGCATATTTAATGCATCGATAACGGGGATGATTTGTTGAGCATATAATGATTCCAATACAGGTGAATTATATGATGGCTCATGACATGAGCATTTCCCATCAGTGTCAAATTCTAATCGGAATGTTACTGACGTATTGGCCAAACGTAGCATGATATATTCCTTTCGTTCGTCTTCCCCCTCCTTTGAAACATGTGTCTCTTCATTGGAGTAGGATACCTGCCACTTGTGCAGTTCGCATTCGTGTATTACCTTCCGTCTTAGACTCCACAGTGAGTACACCAATAATGTCACCACACGACTAGTGTGCTGACTGGTGTTGTGACTTCTAGTTGTTAGAGATGCCGTCACTCCATTACTGCTAATTCGTTTCAGAGGAGGCCAATCAATAGCCGTCTCGTCAAGTAATCGTTGTGCATCATTGGTACTACGTACTACTACACCATCGACACATAATATTACATCTCCAATCTCTAATCCGATATTGACGAATGGATTACCATTGTCAGATGACATGCCTGATACTCGTGTCAGTCTCCCCTCGTTGGTCGATTGGAAACGTAATCCATGCCACGACGACGATGACGACGATGACACAGGACTGTCGTCATCATCATCCTTCCCCCCCGCGGCCACCTTTCTCTCTCGTAACAAATAGACATCATTAATCTTGGCCAAACAATAATTCATCCCCTCGATTTGTTTTCCACGTGACACGACGATGGTTAATTTTCCAGACTTGACAGATTTGATCATATTGGCGGCCAATTTTGGATTACGCACACGGTGTGAATTGACAATTAGTATTTGATCGTTGGGTTGTAAATAATGATTAGAATCCCCTTCCGCCGGACTATTCCGGTATTTTTCATCATCGACATCAACGACCACGTCGGCCTCGTCGTTGTCTAAACTATCATCCGATGAAGGAGGGTCTACTATCCTCCTCTTGCCAAAAAAGAAGGGCGATTGGAGCGATACCGACGTAATTACCGCACCGCACCCATTATTTTTGGTGGAATTATTATTCTTCGCCAATGTGAGACCCATCGGTTTGCCTGGACATTTCATCGCGGTTACTGATAGGATACGCGGTAGTCGAATAATGGAATGGTTATGATGGCCGCCACCACCGGAGGAGTAGACGGCCGAATAATAGTCCGCATTGGCCGAGGACTCGTCGCCGCCACTTCGATACGACGACGTCATGGTTGAGTCACAAGGCCAGCACCCAGGCGCTGCCACCCCTTTCTCGCGGTCGCACGACCTCTGTTCTTTTTGAGTTCAATCGATACGTACGTATCGTACGTACGTATTCCGTTATTTCCGTTCAAACGAATCCTTCAGCACGACATGGCGGAACGCGGAGCGATTAACGATTAAATATCGTAGTCTCTATTGCGCTATCACCGTATAATCACATAGAGATCACCATCAACCATGATACGCACGACGAGCCGTCCACGTCAATCGACGGCAAATAACAACAACAATGAGCAGCAGCAGCTAGTTGTCTACAACTCCCATAGTCGTGCACTTCCAGAAGAAAAGGACGAATGGGACTTCATCCGACGCGCCAATGTCCGCGACACCTACAAGGTATTGCCCATCATCATAGGCACGGGATCGTTCGGGACCGTCCGATCGTGTATCCATCGTGCCACGCGTACCAAATTGGCCATCAAGTCATTGAACGTCCGTACCGGACATTCCGGGAATGCGGGATTGCTCAAGAATGAAATATCGCTATTGCAAAAATTGCATCATGTGCATATAGTCGAAGTATTGGACGTATTATTGGATGGGGGATATGTGCATATAATTATGGATCATTATACAGGCAAGGACTTGTTCGATGTCATCGTGGGTAGTAGTCGACCCATGAATGAAAGTGCAGGACGGAAGATTATATCACAATTATTAAATGCTGTTTTGTATTTACATGAACGATGTATTGTTCATCGAGATCTAAAGGTAAGAGAAGAGGTCGGAGGGGGGCTGGGGTTGAGTTTGTATTCCTCCATATTTTTCTATCAAATATGGTGCAATAATTGAATTGAATTGATTTTTGTTACACACTCACAAATATAGGCGGAGCATATAATATTTTCTGGAGATGATATCAAATCACCCATTAAGATTATAGACTTTGGTGTAGCCACGATACATAAACCTGGCAGTGCACCCCTAACCGCATTCGCTGGCTCGGTACGTTCCATAGCACCGGAAATCATACGACGACGGTATGGTAAAGAGTGTGACATGTGGTCAGTGGGGGTCATAACGTACTTTTTAATAACACAAGATATGCCATTTAATGGAGCAACGAGTGATGAAATATTTACTGCCATCGTATCGGGTAAATTTTATTATCCGCAGTGGACGGCAACTGGATTATCCGAGGAGGCGAAAGATTTTATTAATCGGTTACTGGTCGTGGATCCACGAAGGAGAATGTCTGCCAAGCAGGCATTAGGACATCCATGGTTTATGAGGAGGAATAATAGGTCTGTTTCTATTACAAGCAAGGCGTTAGTTCCTCATCGAAGACGACAACTTGCAAATTATTGAGAACTTCGTCGAATGAGAGTGTTTTGTGACACTGGTAACAATTGGGGGTAGGATACAACATGTGCATTGGAATTGTGTGTGTGAATGTGAAAGAAAATATTCTTTTGACCTGATTTGACAAGTAATTCTAAGTTGTGTTCCCCGATAAATTAACTATCCTCAATTGCAGGTCGATACACATATGCTAGAATGCTAGGTGGTTACTAGCATTCTAGCAACAGAGGCCTTGTTGGTGCTTGTTTGTTGGTATTATACGATCGTGTCGAGTTAGAAATCATCATTTCATTGTCCTCATCAGGCATGCTCGTCATATTGATTATGATTTGATGTGTCACCCACTTCTCCAATCAAATCAGCACTGGATCGTCGCATTCTAAGCCTAACTTGTTGTTGCGACGCAACCGTAGTATCATTAGCGCTTTGTTGGGTAGGTTGTTCCAAACTCAAATTGGCACGATACATGAACATTTCACTCCTCCCATCTTCTGATTCAGCCACCTCGTCAACCCCCTGATTCAAGGCATTGATTGATGGATTCATAGCACGACGCATGTTGATACGTTGCTTGATAAGATCAATGTTTGGTGCTACATGTGGCTGCTTCACCCCTCCCGTCGTTCTTTCAGACAAACCAGCTTTGTCTTCTCTTTCTCCTGGTTTCGCAGTTGTTTTGAATAATCCACCAGATACATCGTCCTCTGACATGTTGTTCTGCTCTAGTATACGTTGTATTGGATCACTCTGACGATGGTAAGAAGAAAAGTCCATGACTTCTTCTTTGGCAGCATCCTCCTGTCGCATGGCATTAATTCGAATATACTTTACTTTGTCGGTCCTACTAGTAAGTAGCTTGCGATAGACCGATGCTGCATGTGATAAATATACCTGTTTAAATGCTAATATGTCCTCAGGGTCAATGGAGGATCCTTTATCTTTATTCGATGGTTTCCAACCAGGTTTATTCTTCACAAATTCTAACATGTTCGTATTCCCACCCTCAAATAGGGCAAGTGTGGAATGTAAATCCCAATGCTCATTTAATAAATGTCCAACGTCACTTTCATCCGGAGTTATCGTACGGTGTCGGTAGGCACAATCAGTACATAATAAAGTACCATATCCCACACTTGCATATATAAGACGATCACTTTGTTCTTCTCCACAATCTACACAACATTGATTCCCGGACAGAAGACGTACCAGTGATAGGCACAATGGTGGAAATCCCAAATTCATCTTATTCCCCGACGTAGTCGTGTTGGAGGAGATTTCCGCACGGCATACTGAGTCCAACTCAGTGCCAGCGTCGGCTATACGAGGGATGAATGTGGATGCTGCAGATGTCGACGATGGCTGCTGACCTACATCGTCGTCCATTCTCTTACGGTCGTCCGCCGTAGCTCGGCGTGGTGGTGTTGTTAGACCAGTGAGATCTATCTAACCTTCGCATAGAAGATTGTCTGTCTCGTAACGAGAAAGGTAAGAACATGTTATGCCGCCAAGACGGATGACAAC
>Ga0247832_1003833_pt1 | contig 19840 bp, 10 predicted proteins | sample LaCruzMarch2015__10_FD_192407 | JGI IMG/M metagenome (GOLD analysis project Ga0247832, IMG submission 192407) | Freshwater microbial communities from meromictic Lake La Cruz, Castile-La Mancha, Spain - LaCruzMarch2015_4m | ecosystem: Environmental > Aquatic > Freshwater > Lake | place: Spain... | reverse complement strand
ATCCGTACAAAGAAGTCATTCCTGCTGAAATCATTTACTGTGCGGACATTGGGTCCTGGGTATTTTGGCATCCCAACATCAAGACCTCTCCACCCGACAAGCCCGAGTATGAGGTAAGTTAAACATTATTTACATCATACAACCTCAAGTATTGTCCATACTAAAACCTTTTGCTCCTTCTTCAGAACGAATGCTTTTGGCTCATGAAATCTGAGCCTACTCATTCATTTGACATCCTTGAAAGTGGTTTGACGAAGTGGTACATGTGGGAAGGGCGCATCCAGCCTGGAATCACTGTTGTAATCAAGTGCAATGATTGCGGTGAGGAGGGCAGTAAAGAAGCATGTAATTACAATGGTGAATGCAATGTGGATGGTGAAATGATTTGTGCTTGCAATACTGGATACTTCGGGGCGAACTGTGAATATGAAGTTCCGTGCAGTGAGCTTGTATGTGAGTGTTTGAATTTTAGGTGTTGCCGTTTGCATACATCAATGCTGAGATAATTTGTCCTCATAATCACTTGCAATCCACAATTATACAGCTGAAAAGGATGAGGACACTAAGCTTGCAGTGGTTGGTGGCTCGAATGATATCCTATTCATCTATGGAAAGCCTGTCTACATGATCAACGAAATGAGTGGACAGCCAATTGATCTCCTTCGCCTTGGTTATCCAGAGATTGACACAGGCCTTTTTACTGACGATGACTTTATGATGTATAACAATGTTACTACCGCGTTCCAAGACTTTATTGAAGGACCCTATTCAGTCATCCTGAAGTATACTGGACTACGTTGGCTTGGTGAGTCAAAGGCTGATATAGTTGTCCCACAAAAAATAATGTGATGGATACATCTAACTTTCCTTATTCTTGCTTAACTATACCACAACCAACCAGGTGGTCTCATGCCACCAGGAAAGTATTATTACAGTAGCACCCCAAGTGACGCCCCGGAGGAGTATCACGCCTTCTGGGACAATGCCTTCAGTGGCCTAGGCGAGTCAGACAATTCGACATTCCTTATCAGCGCCCCAGCTTTGGACACATTAGACCCAGCAGGAGTTGACTTTTACGAGATGCGTCGCAGGAACATCCCGAACAGTACATTTGCCTTTGGACCTATGGGCGTGCTCATTCCTCTTATCGATTACCAGGGAAGTGGTTTCTTTCACTGCAACGACTAAGACAGTCGACTATAATGTGATTAAATGGTAGAAAGTGTGTTTTATTGTGCTGGTACTCGATGAATACTGGTTATGTGTCAGCCAAAAATTGATTGGTTGTGATTAAGATTGTATAGTGAACCAAAAGATGTACTGTATTATAATGGTTTTGGTTGTGATTGAGATTGTATGGTGAACAAAAAGATGTACTGTATTATAATGGTTTTAAGTTTTGATTCATTGCCTTGAATTTGTTGAACTGAAGACAGCAAAGAAAAGTTGTCAGTATCAATCACAGCTCCAACATTAGTAGTTGCTGCAGCTGCTTCATCTGAGTGTTTTTCCGTCAGTTCATGCCAGCGAATGCTCTGACATTGTCCTCTAAAATGAAATCAAACCTACATCGTCATTGCTGTCAACTGACGTTTCATTTCCATTGTCTCAGCCGACAAGAGATTTCATTGCCAGTAGGTGAGGTGAGCAAGAGAGCATGCCAACACACTTCGATCTCGATTAAGAGTCTTGGCCTTACGCCATATTTCCATACTGTAGGAAATCTATCCTCGGGCTGATCCCTGACGCTCGGGAGAGATGGGTGAAATGATATCTTGTTCATCTTCGCAGCCAATTGGATCGGTGTAATCGGTTTGAATGTGACGATGGCTGATGTGGCCAGCAGGGCTTTGTGCATCAGGGTCTAGCACCGCTGTGAAGTAACCGATACGCTACTCGTCTTTTTCGTATTATTCGGCAACTTCTGTCGCTTCAGCAAAAGTGAAGCAGCATCAGAACTTGACCACTTTACGTGGTATACAACACATCATCACTAGTTACCAATTAAAGATTAGCCTATTATAAAAAATAACATTTGCAAGTTAAACATATTCACTACAAAAACCAAGCTGGTTCGGGATTCAGCCTCGTAGGATTATAAATATCAACACCTTTCTTTTGTTTTACTAGTTTGTCCTTTGATCTCAACAACACTTTAACTTTTTTTCTTTATGAAGCACGCAATCTATTGAGTGCCCCGTCTAGATCATTCTCGGCAACAAAGTATAATATATTTGAACCATTGCCGAATGGATTAACATCGTCATCATCATCATTGCTGCCACTGCTACCACTACTTTTACCCGACAATAGAGAAGATGGTACAGTACAAACAATTGCTTTATCATTCGCAAACCATACATCCAAATCTACTTTCCTTGGACCATCTGTACTCTTAATAATTTCACGTCCAGTCCCATCAATCATGGAAGAGTATGCAATTTCTAATTGTACACGCTCTGTATTATCTTCTCCATCATTCATTCGTTTCTTCTTGGTCAGACCAACAACGTTCCCCCGTAGTGTATTCCTAACATTTGGGAATGGTCCCAAGATGCGTATAACCTCTAATAATTCCCATTTATACTTGTTCGTTCCCACGACACTACCGCCACCACCCAAAGATAGATATACCTCCTGTAATCGTGCTAATGGTACCTTGTGTAATGATGTGCCTATATGACATATGGCGTCATCACTACCCACCCATGCTAATCGGTACGATGTAGTATCTTTTGATAATAATGATTTCAGTTTGGGTAGTAGGACACGATCATTACTACTAGTAGAAGTAGTACTACCAAGTTTTGTGAGTGATACAATGTCTGATACAAGTTTGGGTATATTGAAATTGGTTGTGGTTGTTATTGTAGTGTCAATACTTTGTAAGAGTTGTTGCATTTGTGCATCACGACTATCATCTCCTTGCTGAATGATGTCAATCTCTACGTTCTCATTGTCATCGTCATCCTTGCGCCGCTGACTACTACTGCTCTCGGCAGTGGCGCCCCATTCAGCCAATAGTGGTGAAATTCCAACCCCTTCTGCGTTGTTACTGCTAGTGCTCTTCTTATTTTTGACACTCCCAAGTTTATTTTGTTTCATCTTATTCGAAATTAATTTAACATTCCCATCCTCATCAACATCTACATTATTCCCAAGGACACCTCGTCGTGTTTTTCGGCCATGAAGCATTGTCGTCGTCGTCGTTGTTGTTGATGTCAATTGTTGACAATTATGTTTGTTTGTGATTTGCGCAGTACGACGAATAATGTTATAGGACAACGACGTTGGACGATGATACACCACCAACGACGGTGGTTGCTGTGTCAACGAGAATGACCATGATGTTGGAACGAGGCTGCTGGCAGCGACAATGAGGAGAATTCTGACGATTGCGTAGCGTTGCGCCATCTCAAAATACGACCTTGTGTAGATAGCATGGCGCCACTTTCACTTCTGCATTCTTCACTGACCGCTGACCGGAGATCGAGGATGTCGTACATGCTACCCCATCTACACAGTGGGTGGGAGGTTGATCAAGCCATACTAACTGAAGAGGATCGTGTCGTAGTCATCCGATTCGGCCGAGATGCCGATGCAACATGTATGATCCAAGATGAGGTACTCTTCGGGATAGCCGAGAAAGTTAAAAACTTTGCTGTCATTTACTTAGTTGACATTGATGAAGTATCTGACTTTAATTCCATGTACGAGCTATATGATGCATGTACGATCATGTTCTTTTATCGGAACAAACATATCATGGTTGATTTAGGTACGGGGAATAATAATAAGATCAATTGGGCACTCGGGGATAAGCAAGAACTGATTGATATTATTGAAATTGTATATAGAGGTGCACGTAAGGGACGTGGATTGGTCGTTTCACCGAAAGATTATTCAACAAAATATAGATATTGAGTTTTTGTGGGGTGAATAAGGAAGAATAAATCCTGGTGTAATATTTCCTGAGAACGTTGTAATAGTGTGATACTTTCCACAAATTACATTGAAAAACAAATGTGACAAAAACATTTCGTATTGATGATGTAATGAATGATGATAATCAAAAGAGATTAAAATATATCTAGCACTATCTTGTTAGCTATTCTCAACCCAATAGTCTGGACCATAAGAAACAAATATTTCATCTCCTGCCTTAATATCTCTTGTTGCCACGGTGACAACATGCAACCCATCAACCAATGATCGATGCATGGCATTTGCAACCTCTAAACTTTTTAAGACGTATGCTGCGATATTTTCCTCTACTCCAAATTCCTCCTCCTCGTCGTCATTATATTTACTATCGGACGACGATGACACGTCCAAACCTAATTCTAATGCTGCCAATATATTATTTTGTGAATGCGGTCCTTCTAATGCAAATTGTCCAGCACCATCATTCGCAAAATGACCAAAGTATGCGGGATTATCATCTAACGCCGGGTGGCCCATAATCGCATACTCATCATCCACAGATACTGCATATGCCGTTAACGGCTGTATCGTTTCGGTACCATCAAATACTGTATCTTCATCCCAACGATCTATTAGTGGTACGTGTGCACCCCAAAGGCATATAGTTTCGGTACCCTCATCATCATCATCGTTGTCGTCGTCATTAGATTCATCAGCATCAATCTCATCGTGAATGTTGTCAGTCTCACCTGGTAGTTCGTAAAGAACAGCATCGCCGGGGTAACAAGTTATTGCTTCACCCTTGTTTATATTCTCAATAGCAAACAACCCCCGTCCTGCTCCATCGATGCTACTCGGTCCGATCTTCGTTCGACGTAAAAATGGAAGGTCGAATCGACTTGATAATATTGATTCATGTACCAGTAACTTATTACTAACATTAGTACGTATTTCATTATCAGCATCAACTGTACTCTTTGGATGCAGTGCCTGACATTTGGACATGTTAGCTAATAAATCGATTTGATTGCTAGTTAATAATTGATTAATTTGTGATATTCGTTTACACTCATGTCCAGATTCAAATGACCATTCTCCATCAAATTGTACATCATTTGATGATCCTTGAAGCAACACCACCTCTCGATGATTAATGATGACGAGAGGCGTTGTTGGATGATGACCAACAAAGGCGAATGCATCATCGACTGTTAGAACTAGCGTTAGCAGCAGACCTCTCGGTATTGGCAATGGCAAGACCATCATGAGAGGATGTGAGGATGTAATGTATTCAGTTTTCATCAGTGGTTTATAAAGATTTGGCAAACTGTAACATCAGTTTCCCACAGGAACTACTAGGTAGACGAGTGGTCAAACCTAGTAGCATTGAAGGACTGAGGTTGAAGTTCAATGTCACAATATGGTGTCCAACGTCGTGTAGCCTCCCACGTAGCGTACAATCATTACTCACGAAGTACCACTAGAGCCAAGAGCCAAAGTGCAGGGCCAGGTCAATAGAGAATAGACAAAGGAAGAATTGTCATCTCAGTTCGGAAACTCTTTTACACTTTCTAATTACAAATAGAAGATTATTAGGTACTTATGTCGAAAGGTTTCCTCCTCTACATAAGTGAGTGTTATTTTAAATAAAGCTGCTGTCACTGAAGCAATACCATCTATATAGGTCAAAGAAAGAACCACAACATGCGCAGCAGCACATTCTATCATCATCATTCTCAACCATCATCATCTTCTTGATTTGTTCTCCAGCTAAGGTATGTATTCCAAACTAAACCAACACCATTACTAAATAATACCTGATACTTGCCTGGTACGAATTTAAACATGAATGCCATGGATGGGATCCACATTGCCCATCCTACAATTATTGCATTGGGTAAATCATTCTGTAAACGTGTTATTATATTCATGCACAAGCTGCTAGAATTTCCATCAATTATTGTTGCTGTCGTCTCTTTTCCTCCTACTGTCATCATCATCATTTTGCCACTACTAGCATCAACATTATCTTTGTTAGGAATGACATGCTCTAATACAGTTAAACACGATATAAATGTACCAGTGAATATTGGACCAAAGAATCCCTGATCGGCAGTAAGTCGTTTAAGAATTGAAGTTACATTTGTTCCTGGTATACGTGACATTAGTATATTATACCATACATGTACAGTGGGCGCAACTAGGCATGAACCAAGGATGAAAAATCGTATTGTACGTTTCCAATCATATCTACTCACAACTTCTATTATTGTCGAAGAAGATTCTTCTGATGATGAACGATTTGTAACAGTAGTAGTAGTTAGATATTGACATAGTACATCACCAGAAGCAGCTATAATTCCGGATGTAATCATTTTTGTCATTATTGGATGTGTATCAAGTTTGGATGCGTACCATCGTAACGGGTTGTAATTATTACTGGACGACGATGGAGAAGAATGATCGTACCGTCGCTGCTGACTGCTAGGCAATGGTGATTGTCGTCGCCGTGCTCTCTTGAAGCAGCCCGTGATGAAACGACAACCCGCATTCATCACCCACCCACCAAGAAGATCTTGGTGTGTGATGTCTTCTTAGGTTATTTTCTACATAAATATAATAATGAGTTGTCGAACGTAGTTACGATAGTTCCCGCTGAAAAAATAGTAAAGCGGTAACTTCTTCTTCATATTACAGACAGATAGGACACGATGGGAAAATACGTACAGGTAAGTCGTTATACGGCGGCTGTAGTGTGATTGGATGGATTCACGACGTTGCCATCATCACGCAGTAGCCGAGAGGAGTACTGCGGTTCATTATTTCGTCTTGGGAGGAAGCCTCGCAGCATATCTGTCCATCTTGTCCTTCAATCGACACGAGTACTTTTCTAACATCCACAGTTTGCTTTCTCTCTACCCTCCTCCATATCTCCTCCTACATTACTTATGTGATCCCTTGACATACCCGCTGTTGCTCCTGTGCTGGCGTCACATCGAATTCAAACGATTTTGATGATCGACTTATATCATATGATTACCTACGTTTGATCATTATTTGACACGGTTCTCTCTTGGTGATCCTTCAATCACCCTGTTAATTTCCTTCTGATTTAACTTATAACCGTGATGCGATGCTATTGCGTGTATTTATTACACCAATGGATAATGCATAACCCTCTCAATATCTTCAATATTGATGGTTTCGTAATATTATAGGCACAACGTAAGGGTAAGTCCCCCATCTTCAAGGCACACACCCGCACACGCAAGGGTGCCGTCAAGCTACGTGCTATTGATTATGCCGAACGTCGTGGCTATATCCGTGGTGTCGTGAAGGAAATATTACATGACCCTGGACGTGGTGCCCCCGTTGCCAAAATCCAATTCCTTAACGCATACCGCTTTAAGAGGGACATGGAATTAATGGTCGCCACCGAGGGGATGTATACTGGACAATTCGTCTACTGTGGCAAAAAGGCAACATTGACTATTGGCAATGTCTTGCCATTGAAACAAGTACCCGAGGGAACTATCGTATGCAATGTCGAGGCACGTGTCGGTGATCGTGGTGCATTTGCACGTGGCTCTGGCTGCTTTGCCGTGGTCATTAGTCATGATGAAGACAAGGGCACAACACGTCTACGTTTACCCAGTGGTGGTAAAAAGACTGTCCCCTCGGGAGTACGGGCTCAAATTGGTGTAGTTGCTGGTGGCGGCCGGACTGATAAGCCATTACTCAAGGCTGGTCGTGCCTATCACAAGTATGCCGTGAAGCGTAACTGCTGGCCCAAGATTCGCGGTGTGGCGAAGAATCCCGTGGAGCATCCCTTCGGTGGTGGTAACCATCAACATATTGGTCGTCCGAGTACGGTTAGTAAGTTGGCACCTGCCGGTCGGAAGGTGGGTCTTATTGGTGCTAGGAGGACGGGACGTCTACGTGGTGTGAAGAAGCTTGCGCAGGACAAGGAGTAAAGATTCTTAACTCGATATTGTAATATGTCACAATGCTGTTCTTGTCTCTTGGAACAAATATTACAATTAATGTTAGCATTCAATTCTAGTGGATTTAAGGTAGCAACCCACGTCTTCTAAATATATTCTTCTCATCAAATCCTACATCTGCATAATCAACGACCCGAACACATCCTTTGCAGACCCGATTGTTGTTGCGGTTCGTTTCCTTGGCGCGTCCTCTTCTACTATACCAAGAAATGTGGTTAATTCGTTCGCATTCAATTGATCAAGCTTGATAGTTGAGCATGCACTCATTTTCCCGGAGACATCACCAATAAGAAGGGTGTCCATTTTCTCTCCTGATATCGCAAGCGCAGTGATGGGACATGAGTGAACACGTTCCGGTACTGTATGCCGTAGGACTAATAGCTCACTGTCATAGTTGATACCCCAGAGCCTGACTAATCCGTTCTTATGACCTGATACTGCTACAATTCCTGATTCCATCCATTCTGGACAGTCGGTGGATATTGCACAGGTCGGCAAGTCATTGCCGTCGAACTCATCATTTGGTGATTGGCTCGCGACTAAATTTCCGTTAATATCAAAAACGCGAATGCACGAATGCAAGAGGGTAACAATATTGCCATTCTTATTGTTGATCGATACCGACTTGACGGGGAAGCATTTAGCAAAACCTTCATGTGCAGAGCATGGACTGCTTGGGTGATTGAGTTGTCTCAAGAAAGTCATTGTCCGAAGATCCCAAACAATAATCTTCCCGTCAGCGCCTCCACTCACTATGCTACCAAATGTGGTGCTGATATCCAAACTTGTTATCCTTCCACCATCATGGCCACAGAGAGTCGCTTGAAGCTGCATATTCTGACCATTGTACTTCCATACTCTAACAGTCGAATCAACACAACCCGTCACTAGCCACATACCATTTAAGGACGGCTTAGCCATACTGATCGGGCCTCGGTGCATTCCATCATGGATGCTCAATACCTTGTTTGCCTCTCTGTAACGTGCAGTGGTCACCGCGACGTGCACACTAACGCCATTATTTGGCTCGCCATATCTATAGTACTTTTTTGACGGGAGGATGAGGGCACACGTCTTACCCACTCCAACCAGTTGACCCTTCACGAGGCACAGGTCTCCAACAGAAGAATCAATCTGGCCTGTCATGCCGACCTTGCACGTATCAACGGTATTCACTCGCAAATGAACACGCTGTGGCGCACCGACGACGCAAAATGGAGGCGTGAGTGTCGATAGAGATGACAACGAGCTCAGATCCAACCCCTTCTCCTTAAAAACAGATACAGCCACTCGTTGAGGGAAAGGCTTGCGCTCAAGTCGACTGGGGGTTTGGCCAAAGTTTTGTATCTGGGCAATTATTGACTCCCGCTCAATAGGATCCTCGATAGAGTCTAAATCAACTTGACCTTCGTAGGTAACATGAACAAAGGCATTGAGTGCATCTACTGCCTCCTTGCCTCTTTGCTTACAGCCAAATATTAGGTCGAGCCATTTGTGTAAATTCCGACTCACGTAGTCACTCTCCAAGGCCTGGCGATGTAACCTTACGAATCGTTTCGGATCACCCTTTGCCCATGGGGGCAGCGTCAAGTCATGAACAGTTTTCCCCACCTGCGTGATTCCAAAGTCGAACATGTTACTATTGACCAAAAAGTCTGGAAGATAAAAGAACTCTGGAATCAATTCTCTGACATCCTGGAGATTTTCAGAGCTTGCACTTGTCCAGCTAGATCCAATGTTATGGAAAAGTCGATCGGCAACGTCAAACTTCCCACCCTGGAGAGATAAGGCAAGTCTAGAAAATGGTTCCAAACGCATTAAATAGTGTAACACGTATGCTGCACAAGAGTAATGAGTACCATAATGAAATGGAGGTGGACCATCGCCTCGTTGATAGCTTTGCTCCATAGAATCGTATCGTTCCTTGTATTGCATTGCGCGTGTTCTGCCCTGTGCTCCCATGGGTTTCGACAAATCTCGATAGATTTTCGGGTCATTAAGATCGAGCACTTCGCTCCTGTAATCGGCGAGAACCCACGGAAACACAGGATACTGCGTTAGATCATTATACGTCCTACCTGCAAAGGAGTTCATATGCATGATGAAATCAAAGTTTGTGATCTTTCCTTGGACCCATTGTGACGTCATTTTCGAACGAAGATTGTTCATGAATTTCTTGTAATTGAGGGACGTGCTTCCACTCAAAACACTTGAATATTCACTGAAAATGCTACTCGGAAGGGGTGTAGCTAACACTTTTGATAGCACTTCCTCCCGGTCCGCATGCGTTGTGAAGGCAAGAAGAGTCCCATTGCGATGAACGTCGTAAAATTCAAGAGCATTCTGTTGAAGCTGATAACGACGGCGATAAACTGAATAAACGTCGCTGAACGGGATCCGTTGGCTTCGATGCTGGTACGTGATTTCTTCTTCTGAAGATTCTGAAGCAGACTTGTCTTTTCCTTTAATCTTTTCAGGCATCTCCGGATTCTCTGAATTGCGTTGTCTAATGCTGACTTGATAGCTTGTCGTAGCTTTCTTTAGACGTTTAATCTTCCCCTTCAAACCATCACTATCAGTTTGTTCGAACCCATCAATAACATAAATCGCATGACGACACCAGAGTAATAAAGCTTTCCGGACATCAAGACCTGTGCACCTACTGACATTGTAAGACTTTTCAGGCCAGTCGCCTGATTTAAGGAGTCCAGTAATGAGGTCATAACTCGAAGCAGCTGTTCTTTCTGTCTCACCCTCATCAGTGCCGGCTTTTTGCTCGTGAAGGCCATCACCGTCTTCTTTATTTTGTACGGAATCAGAGATAGGCTCAATTTTATCGATCTCAGTGGGATGGTCCGACTGCTCATCTAAGGAAACAGCGTGTGTAGAAATAAGAGTTGTGTCGGTATCGTTAAGCTCATCATCCATACCATCGTAGTCATAATCATCGTCCTCATCAATTCCCTGCGTGGAAACTAAATTCATTTTACTAAGCAAGTCGGCCGTCACTTCTAGTTCAACAGGATGAATTGAGGAAAGAAATTTCGAGGCAGCATTTGCGGTCGTCACAATGTCAAGCATCGATGGTCTCTTTTCCTGATCTAAGATAGGCTTGACATTTGCATCATCGATCGCCCTTAAGCCAACTTCATCTACATATTGGACATTGTCAATCTTCTCATCAATATTGTAAAGCCCATGAAACTCATAGTTGGGAAGCAAACGGCGCCTTTGCCGTTCGTAGCCCTCAGTAAGATCTAGCTTCCACCGTTTGACCGTGTCATTGGAAGACGTAACAAGTCTTTTCGAACGTAAAAAAGTGCTTTCGTTTGTGGCTTCACGATTCAGCAGAGACGAAACGAGAATTGACTTAGCAAAAAGGGATGAGTCGATGAAGTCCCCTTCCCAAATGGTACAAGAACCTTTAAGTTGGCGAGATAGAATTTTCCACTGCATGGCACCAGAGGATAAATCATCAAACCCTTGCCTTTTCCAGAGGACATGACTATCAGCGGTCGCATCATGTGATCGGTGTGCAAGATCAGCACGTTCAAGGCCTCCCAAGATTGTACGATCGGAATGTCGAGATGTTAGCTTTAGTAACATATTCTTTTGCTCAATTTCGATGGCTTCGTCCGGCGCGACAGCGGAGATACTGCTTATAATAGACATGCGCATAGCTTGAATATGAATGCCATGAAAGACAGCTGCGACCTGCTCTTGATTGCGCTCCAACCACTCAAAGAAAGATGCATACTTTATTTTCCCCGGGTTAGATCCGAACATAGTTTGATCTTGTTGAAGGGATGATAATCCAACATTCTCAGCGATAGTTGTTGCTTCGTGTGCCACTAGCAATGTACCAAATCCCCCACGATTCATTAAGTCTACAGTCTCCATGCGTTGATCGGAACGGGGAATGTCTGTTATTAACAATTCAGACATGATACCCCGTCTTCTTTGGAGCAGGGACACGAGAACGACAACTGCTTGCTCACGGATGTCTTTCTTTTCATCGAGGAGCATGTCGAGAAGGTCAGCTGTGAGCGCAACAACAAAAGCCTTGTCGGGTTCCTCGATTGATGAGAGATCAGGATAGGCACATGAAATAGAAGCTGGGCAGCATCGTGACAGACTTGCCGACTGCCATAATGGGAAAATTCGGCTTGATGGAGCAGGTGAAGGATTTCCACTATTCTTTCTAATAGTCCCAAGGTTGCTCATCGATGGTACAAGGAGAAGTTGTCTCATAGATGCACTCACTTCCGTCAAGACAGCTAATTTCAAATCATCATCACTTTCATCATATGCTTCAATTGGTCGACTCCGATGTATGGCTGTCAGGCATGTGAGGCGGGCTATATGAGCGGCATCAGCGACCAATAAATTTTGATCATCGTTCTTCAGAAGTCGCGATGCGTAAGTGCCTTTCCCAGTAAGGCTATTTAAGGTGAACATCACAATATTGACTGCCGCAATAACTCCCTCGGAGGTAAAGAACCCTGCCATTAGCCTGTCCAGTAAGACTGAACTAAGCCCTATGCAATTTGCAATTGCAATAGGTTCGCCTCGTTGTAATGCATCATTCACGACCGTCCTGCAATGCTCAATTAGCACCAGTTGGAACACTTCTACTTGATCTGGAGAAGCATGAATGGGATAAGACCGGAATAACGCACTGACCAGTGGGGCTGCGAGTGGTCCTTGCAACACAGCATGCGATAGAACAAGGAATAAAAGTTGTACCATTCCAACACCAGTCCCTTCACCTTTGCCCGATTTCCCAACCAATCGCTCAGTCGGTGTTGCTGTTGGATCACTCAAATCTAGGCTTCCCCGACGACTACCAGCACTGCTATGGTCATTATTACTCCTCACAGAGTCAGATGGCCAATCGACAAAATTATCCCTATCCGAATCGGTCGAATTAGTTCCATCCGAATGCGAACTGTTTCTTCTAATAGTAGACTTGTTATCGCTTTGTGATCTGTGCAATTTCTCGTCGTGCGCCAAACACAATGCTTGTGACAAGGGTTCTAAGAAATCGCGTGACCGACAAAAGAGTTGAAATGAGGCAGAGAATGCATGTCGATGGCTTAACAGCTGCAAAATGGCATCATTTGTCTTGCGTGCCTTGAATCCCACCTCATTATCGAATGATGCCAACTGTATGTTCCGCCCAAGGCATTCAGCGAGCAATGCAAAAATACCGCATGATGGGTCAGCTATCCGACTTTCCTGAGTGTCGTTTATAAGACCCGGCGCATCACTTTCAGCGTCAAACACATCGCAAAGCTGCTTCGAGTCCAGTGTAGCAAAGCTTGGTAGATGTAAAATGGGTGCGTTGAGTAAGCGACTGAGCAAAGGCAAAATTATGCTTGGGCACGTGGAGTACCGAGGGATGCTAAGAACAAGAGGTGCAAATCCACCGGCAGCCTCAAAAGAGTTTGCGAACTTGCGAGAATTCTGGATCATGAGAACCATTAGACGTAGCACAGCTGATGCGGATGCTTCTTCTCTGCAACCCTCTAAGATACAAGCAAACCAAACGGGTGTTAAAATGCCAGCAAATGCAGAAAGAAATATTTGTGCCTCCTGATGCTTTGGATGATTGGATTCGCTTGATGAATTGCTGCGTTTTTTTCTTGACACCGAATTAGGCGTTCCCAAATAAGTTCCACCTCCAGAATGTGGCACAACCGATGATTCTGTTGGACCATCAGCATCGATTGATATCTTTGTGTCATCTGTTACAATTTCATTTACACCATCTACGACTAACTCTTCAAGGAGTCGAAGGAGGTAGACACGGGCAACGGCTCCTGGTGCAAGCATCTCTTGCCCCGCAGATGCTGAAGTTTGTGGATAATCTGGATTAGATTCCTGTGAAACACCCCCTGTAATCGATACAGTGTAAATTGCCGCTCCTGCAATAGCTTCAAGGTCGCCAGGAGTAAGCATGAAAGTTAGGACCCTGCGCAGCAATGTCTTGCAACTTGAGAGCATTTCGTTCTCGGGATCACGGCCAGAAGCTACCTTTGATACTAATGGTGGTAGAGAGAACCAACCATTATTGAAAGCAGCCAACGCGGAAACCCCCGGTCTGTTAGACGCCACATCTGAGAGTATCCGGGGCATAGACTCTTCAGACGAATCAGTCTTGGCAGCCATCGCTGCCGCGGAAGCCCCTTCGGCGAAGAGCTCAGTGGCCTCGAGCATAAGATGCAATGTCCAACGGATAATACCAAGTAAATGAAGCCTCCTTGAGTTAAATGCGGCATGCATTGACTGAGCCACTACCAGACCATTAAAATATGACAAGAGTCGCGTTGGTAGATCGGGCCCTCCACCGTTAAGGTCCCAAACTTGATGGTTCAGCAGAAGGTATTTCATGGCATCTAGATCAGCAAAAAGCCATCGATGAGTAGCCAATTTGTTGTCACCCTTGGGATTCTTAACTTTAGGAGAATCCTTATCTTGAATGCCAGGTACAAATCCATGAACTGCAAAAGCAAAGCATTGATCGAGCACATAGGCATCCATTATTTTCTTCTGTCTTAAAAGTAAGGCAAGCATACGGTATCCTCCACCTGCCTGGAGCATCTCCAAATTCGGCGGGTGACTTTTAACGCTCTCTCGAATGATTCTCAGCGATAGTGCTAAACTAGACGATGACTGCGTTGCATTGACTATTGGCATGAGGATATTGGGTCCTCCAATCCATTGAACATTATGAGCGAAGCAGTTCGGTGAAATAATACTTGAGTGGCCATATACCACTGCATCTGTGGAGATGGGGCCGTTACTATTGATTCTTGATACATTGATGAGACGGCGTGCAAAGTTAAGCTTAGTATTGCCGTTGCTTTGGCATGGGGAAGATGAAGATGCTCGAAACGCGAAGACGATAGACTCTGGTGGCAGTTTACAAAGCAAGTTCACAACAGAAAGAGAGTCTGATTCGGGACCACCGCTTGTACCTCCCCGCTCTTGCATGACGACATGACCAACGGCTTCCATATTGGGCACCTGTCGACGTCGAAGGGCGCCAGCAACACTCCCCTTTTCGCCATTGTCAGCCAGCATGACGAAAGCGGATGTCGCAGCAGCCGCCAATGATAATCTCTGAGGCCTATCGCCCCAAAACAATCCAGGAAACTCAGGACCCGCAGTATACATAGCTGTGGCATCACGTAAACTGAGTACGGATGATACTAGTAGCGTTGGCCCTAGATCCCACAAAGGGAGTGATCCTCGTAAAATGCCGCTGCTCGCTAATACCGGGTTGGGAACACCGATTTGAATACGTGCATTGGGTGGTAAATTGAACGCCTCTACCTTTGCTTCCGACTCCACGGACCGTCCGTTGATGTGCAAAGTGACGACAGCCCTACGTCCGAGAATTGCACGCTTGATGGGTGCTTGATATGATAATTGAATGTGATGCCAAACACCCGCTGGCAACGGCGAGACAGGGAAAGATGTCGGCTCTCCTCTGCTACTCGATGAGGTCAAGATACGGAACCTTTGATTGGATATGTCATACCAGAAGGAGAAGAACTCGTTCCCGGAGCTAGCGTATGTAAAGGTTGATCCAGAGCCATCCAGCGAAGTTGTCTCTATTGGGGGGCTGGAAATGTCAAACATAAAAAGACTGGCTGGTGATCCGTCTTTAAGTGGGTGTTGCTGTCGCATCCAGACGCAATAAGTAAAACCAGAGCTCACCAACGGATTCCATATGGCCATGTCTGACGGCGATGAACCCACAAATTTTGTTGATGAATCTACACTCTCAATCTCAAGAAACTTTAGCCGACCCTGCTCGGCAAGTTTGTACAGCCGTTCTTCCAATGGTGTCGTTTGCATATACGTAGAAATTGTGTTAAATGCATCGCCGCCCACCTCGCACCGCGCTACCCGATCTCCCCGCTCGGCAATTACAGAGAGCGTCTCAAGTCGATTGCAAAAGCCAGTTTCTCGAGATTGCCACAACTCCGACTTAGCTGCGGAGGATGACCTCTTATTTTGAATCGACGAAAAAACGACAGCTAGGCGAATCCGCTTATTCTGGGATGCAGTCGAAGCGAACTCCTCTTCAATGTCATCATCCTGTTCTGCCAAAATTATAGGGCCCGCCACGCAACGCAGTAGCGACACAAAGTCGTTGTAAGTCATGCTGTAGGCGGCGACACGTCTTAGCAGCAGCACGAATCTCGAATACAAAAAGTGAGAACGATCCTCCAGCATAAATGCAAATTCTTGCTTTGACGTGAGACTGGCACATAATCCCGACGCTGCAAATCTCGCGAGCGATGAACCAGCCATGTCACTTGCGCATAGGCGTAGCAGCTCATCAAATGTATTCTTCGCAAGCGACTTGTGTTCGTCTGAGTCGGAAAGCTGAACCATCAACCCTAGGACCAATCTCGCCGCATCTGCATTACGAACTATAAGAATGTTCTCATGCGACATATTTTGATCGAGGCGTTTTGTTGCGCCACCCTCGGATGCGAGAGCTAGCTTGGGATGTATAAGATCCAACGCCAAATTCATTACCGACCGTGCATTCACTATATCCAATAGGATGCCAACACCCGCGATGGCATTGGCAAATTCAATGTAAAATCTATAATTCCTCAAGTACAAAAGATTAATTGTCGAAGGTGGCAGAGTCGACTGCACGGACACGTTCGTTTCATCAGTGAGATAATCTATGGCGACAGGAGGAGTGCCCAAGTCACCCAACAGTTTCAAGTTGCGTGAATTTGGATCAGTAGCCATCGTTAGGAGAGCAAATGCGGACTCTAATAGTTTCATCGTCGTCCGAGCAACTCCAACGTTTGTCACCTCATCCCGCGGATCAACTTGGTGTATGAGTCCCTCAATACGGAATATTATACGAACAAGGCATTCGAATCCACCACATTTACGGAATAACTCCTGAGACAGTGGATTAGAGGGTAGTATGGACTTTATCATATCCAGAACAGTCGCTTGTCTTGCGATAAATTGTGGATCAATCGTGCTGCCAGTCATCTCCCCTTCAATACCATCGTACAAAATTGGTTCCGCCACAGAAAATCTATCCACAAGGTCCAACAGACAAATCATGTCTTCCCTTAGCAGATCATCATAACTTTTTGCCATGATTGCGTCGAAGACGTCCAACGCCGCCTGTGCCGCCGAGTCTCCTAAGTGCATGATGCCCGCCGTGAGCAACGGCGAGAAATTATTGTGCACAGTCCGGGCACCAGGCTGTCGCGCCACGAGCTTCAGTATGCTACAGAAGCATACGTAAATCGGGTCCATTTGGGTCACGACTGGAGGGGCAGCTCCATCATTCCCACATTTAGCCAGCCATGTTATGAGAATTCCTAATGTATCATCAATTTTTGATCCAAGGAGTCCACATTCGAGCATGATATGATGCAAATTCTCATCAAATTCCAGTAATTTGACGAGTGTATCGCGTAGCACTTGCAAGTCTTGTCCAGTCACGGCCAACGCTGCCAAGACGAAATCCGAATCGTCATCATACGCGGATGACGCCATACGCAACAAAAATTTACACTCGCTTACGAAAACTTCGGTAACAACTCGTAGAGGCATTAGTGAATTCGCACCCGACGTCAAACCCGTACATACATACTCCAAAGTTTTCAGTGTTAAGACCTTCACACTGACGTCCGTGAAGGTTGGGAAGGCAAGGATATAATGCGAAAGCATGTGATACTCCGACTCGATTAGATCGAAATTCTTTGCGTGGTCTGAGTATAGTTGGAGTGTGGTTACGAGGAGTTCGGAGGTCAGGTCCACACTTCCTACTCCTCTCACAACGTCACAATAAGTGCCATCAAAATGACCCCGCTGCATCTTCCAAGCGTATTCCACCGCAAAATCCGTCTTCTCCGGCAACGATGCACCCGAGAATGTCGGCCGTGCACCACCATGCTCTAACCTGTAAGCCTCGAAGAGCGGTATTGATTTTATCATCAAGTCATCCATGATCTCAAATGCATTTGTATTCATCGCGACTCTATTCTCGGCGACATCTACAATATGATCGTCACTAACAGCTCGTGTGAGTTCTGTTCCCTCATCCCCTTCCCCCTCCATGATCTCATGTGATGAGGATACAGACGTAGACGATGCGATCCTACAACAGACAAGCATTGTGACTAATTCGAGTAGCTTCGTAACATGCATCGGTCCACTCCGTGCAATTGCATACGCAAGGATATGGTAGCCCCCGGCACCATCATAATCCTTAAGCAACTCCACGCATTGGAAATGACAAGAGTTAGCAACAAGATGGACTACGGTCCGAAGTGCAATGACCCAAAGACCAGCAGATTCAGCCTCTGATCCATACATGCATCGTTGAGATGCCGATGATATAGCCTGTGAACTATCCTCACCACCACCGGCAGTTGGACTTCTTGTCATCCCACACAATTCCTTAATATCATCAGTCATATGTACAATCATCTTTCGATCATGTAAGAACCAAACTAAACTCGAACTTAGACAATTCGAAGAGAATGCACGTATTACATCACTCGCAGCACTTGCAATATGTACCCCACTAAGTGGATAGCTTGCACCACTTAATGCGAGTAACCCAAAAAGATGCGGTCGCAGTTGCTCTCCGACACTTGGGTCTGCACACAATAGACAGAGGAGCGTGCTGACCTTCGATGCGGCATGGCGTGATACTGGACCAGGTGTAAGTATGACCTTCTTTTTTCCATCATCGACTCCTTCCACTACAATCCTCTCTTCAACGTTGTCAACTGAGTTGCCCCCATCCATCTCCTCCTCCTCTACTGCCACCACCTGCTGTCGTTGCTGATTCGCATATGCAGCATCATGCTGTAATTCCAACACTCTCAACAACCGAAGACAGTGTATAAGATTCGGTGGCAATTCATTCTCTACACATCGTAAAACGAAACGTTCGCATGTCGAGTTCTCTAATAGTATATCAATATTGCATACGTCCGGGATGGGTTCTTCGATTGCCGACCCTCCCATTGGTGCGAATGGTGAGGAGGGATCAAAATTGTAATTATTATCTTTTCCTGCGATTTCTTGGTCACCATCATCACTGTTTGTTGTGGAATTGACGGACCTGTTGGTTGTGGAATTGGCAATCGAGGATGTCGAAGAAACCCTTTTAACGCTCATAGTACCCTCCCCACCACTGCCAGGTAGTACATCATTATTGTTATTATCCTCCTCATCTCCACCCCCCAACAGTGCCAATAGTCGTTCCTTCCATTCACCCCCGGATCCCATACGAGCGGCTAATACAATTTTACCAACCCCATCCCCTAATTTACGTGCGGCTATGGCCACATTCCGTTCCATTTCGGCATCTGCCATGGCTGCCGCGTGTGACCGATGTCCTGCCATCATTGCCGCAAAGACACCACCTCCCCCACCAGTAGACGACGATTGACGATTTATTTGTTGTGGAGGTGGCGAACGGTGGTGCATATTAGATGATGGTGATGACGACGATGGTGGTGGTGGAGGCTGCTCTGCTCCAATGCTACCGCTACGACTAAGTCCATGTAAAATGTCAAGATCTTGTGGTGCGTTGGTATTATTGCTATTGTTGTTGCCATCGCCACGTCTCGAATTTAACCACGCTCTCATGGTTATAATCAATACTCTCTTCCTGCATCCGCTCCGGTTGAAGAATAATGATTGAGGGAGGGATGGATTGAGGGTGCAGCAAGGAACACAAAAGAACCCTAAAACTTGGGGATAATTCATTTGTGATGTACCTACATAAAAAAATAGACACACGAGTACGGATCGGAGCAGGAGGAGGAGACAACATGACAAACGGATCTCCGGGCTTCAGGGAGGGAACCTCCAGAAAAATAAGATTATATTAGTTGATG